>LDZP01000164.1_pt1 | contig 229583 bp, 217 predicted proteins | sample 615351 | NCBI WGS metagenome assembly LDZP01 (sample SAMN03408296, study PRJNA278302) | terrestrial metagenome | isolation source: oil reservoir sample I1 | place: USA: Alaska, North Slope, Ivishak formation | collected 2013
GTCGTTCTATACTCATCGTATCAGGCATTACAAGAATCAACTTATACCCTTTTACAGCACTAACCATCGCAAGACCAATGCCTGTATTTCCACTGGTAGCTTCAACAATTGTCCCACCAGGTTTTAATCTTCCTTCTTCCTCAGCTCTTTTTATCATATTTAATGCAATTCTGTCCTTAACACTTCCACCTGGGTTAAAAGACTCTAATTTTACTATGACCTCCGCTGAATTTTCAGGAACAACTTTATTCAACCTAATCATAGGTGTATTGCCTATAAGCTGAGTTATATCCTCATAAATTTCGTTTTGTCTTTTAGGCATAACTTTTTGCCTCCTTTTAATTCCGAGTATTCCGATAAGAATTATAAATTTTCCCTTTTTAAGGTATCACAATCTTATCTCAATGTCAATAGGTGCATTTACGCATCCAAATTGCTATGTCTTAGCCTTTATCAAACTGAATGGGCGGTATCAAGCCGCCCAACATATCTTTTCCTTAGTCCGGTGCAAATTATTTAGTAAAGTTAACACCGATGTTTCACAAGTTCCACAAAACATCCTGTTATTTTGTTTACAAAAAGGTATAATAAAATAATATATGCAAATACTATTTTTGATAATAAAAAGTGAGGTGTGTCACATGTCAGCAGAAAACGTAGTTAAATGCTCAGTAAATACTTGTAATTACTGGAAAGATATGAAATGTCATGCTCCATCGATTGAAATAAATTCAAAAGTAATGTCTGCAAAAACTAGTGCAGAAACAGAATGTACAACATTTAAACCAAGGTAACGCAAAGAAAAGCATTGATATCTCATTCAATGCTTTTCTTTCACTTTAAATTTTTTAATAGGTATTACACTTCATATCCTGTATCAATAATTGCTTTTTTCATATCATCTACAGAAACTTTAGCAGGATCATATGTTACCGTAACATTACCTTTGTCAAGGTCAACAATAGCTTTCGATACCCCATTTAATTTCTTTAGTGCAGTTTCGACAGACATTTTGCAATGATTGCATGACATTCCTTTAACATTTATAACGATAGTCTCACCTTTAGTTCCAAACAGGCCCATAATCCATATTCCCCTTTCATAAAATTTAAAATATATTAAATAATATATTATATCGAAACAGCACACATTTTATCAAAAACTTCCTGCATCAACGTTTTTTCCTTTTTAAAACGCTTATAATTGCGGGTATTAACGATATGACAATTATCGCAATTGTCACCAATCCAAAATGGTCTCTCACTATTTGCAAATTCCCAAAATAGTACCCACCTAAAGTAAAAAGTAAAACCCACAGCGTTCCTCCTAATGCATTGTAAAATAAAAACTTAAAATATCTCATTTGTCCAATACCCGCTACAAAAGGGACAAAAGTTCTAATAATTGGTATAAATCTTCCTACAACAATAGTAATAGAACCATACTTTTCATAAAAGTCACGAGCTTCCAGCAAATGCTCTCTTTTTATTAGTCGTAGATTTTCTCTTTCATAAATCTTTTCTCCCACAAATTTCCCTATATGATAGTTTATTGTATCTCCTAATATGGCAGCAGATGCCAAAAGTATAACCACATAAAATACATTTAAGCTGCCAATTGCCGCAAACGTCCCTGCAGCAAAAAGAAGAGAATCTCCTGGTAAAAAAGGAGTTATTACAAAGCCAGTTTCAAAAAAAATTATAAAAAACAAAATGCTGTAAGTATATGTGCCATAAGTTTGAATAACACTGCCTAAATACTTATCAAGATGCAATACAATATCAATGAAGTTTTTTATAAGGTCCATTTACTTCATCCTTTCATATATATAGTAACTCTTATTCACAGCATTAATTATACTATATATATGAAAGGTTTTGTAAAAAAATATGAAAATTTAATAGAATTTTAATCTTCTCCACCCTAGTGGCCATGTCTATGTCGCATACCTCTATGACCTCTTTGGTCTTCATCATAAACTCTGTAATTGCCACCTTCTACCCTTATCGCCTTGCCATTGACTAAAGCATCCGCTACCTTTTGTCTAGCTGAATTGATTATTCTAAAAAACGTAGGCCTTGACACCTTCATCATCTCAGCACATTCTTCTTGCTCTAAACCTTCCAAATCTTTAAGTCTTATGGCTTCTAATTCCTCTACTGTTAGTATAACTTCATCTAACATAGACATAGGCACGCCAACAGGTTTAAAATGCGTCACGTTTGGTTCACTTCTAACCCATCTGCATTTTGGAGGTCTTGGCATTTTATCACACCCTATTGTTTAATAAATGACGATTACTTTAATATTTTATACTTTTTAAAGAAAAATATCAATCCTTCATAAAGTAGAACTTATTACAAGCAAACCATATACTATCACCTGTGTCAAAAATGTATTAGGCAAATCCCCATATTCTATTGCATATTCCATAGCGTATCTTATTAAATCAAGGCCCCAAGCACTTCCCCAAAATAGAATATATTTTTCCTTTTCTGCATTATGCACTAATAAATAAAATATTGCTAAAATCAACAAAATTAATATCTGGTATTTATTGAAATATGTATATTGCTAGCCATCCTATTCCCTCTCTCCCTAGAAAAACAAATGTTTCTAAATACATTATAAATCCATTTTTAATTTATGTCCATTATCAAGTTCATTTTTCCGAAAAATAAAAAGAGAGAGGTGACTCTCTCATTCTCTTATTAATATTTCTCCAAAATTTCCATTCAGTTTTTCTTTTATTTTTTTTAAAAAGTTAATATCACAATCTTGAATTCCACTTTTCTCCTTATCCAATACTCCTTCAGCATACTTGTACCTTTGCAAAGCATACCTTTTTGCAGGAGAAATCCAATCAGCTAAAGCCTCAAAATCTTCTAAAGTAAGTAGTTTGTCATTTACAGTAGTTCTAAATTCGTAATCTATATCAGAATTTTTAATTATCTCTACGCTTTTTTGAACATTATCTATATCTTTTTTGTTTTTTAAAAATATGCCATATTTTTCTATTGGTGCTTTTATATCCATAGCTATATAATCGAGCAATCTTTCATCTAATAAATTTTCTAGCACTTGTGGCCTTGATCCATTAGTGTCAAGCTTAACACTAAAATTTAAATCCTTTATATTTTTTATAAAGTCTTTTAATCCTTTCCAAAGAGTAGGTTCTCCGCCTGTAATACACACTCCTTCTATTAAATTTGCTCTCTTTTTAAGGTAATCAAAAAACTCCTTTTCACTCCGTATACCTTCCCTTATTTGAATTAAATAAGAGTTATGGCAGTAAGGACACTTAAAATTGCAACCACTTACAAAAACAGTGGCTGCAATTTTTCCTGGGAAATCGGCAAAAGAAACAAGCATAAAATCGTACATCATACAACAAATTCCTTTCTGTCCTTAAACTCTTTTTTCTTTCCTTCATTCCAATTCTTTACTGGCCTATAATATCCCACTACGCGGCTGTAAACCTCACATTCTTTCCCACAGTAAGGACATTCAAAATGTTCACCCGAAATATACCCATGGTCTTCACAGATTGAAAAAGTTGGAGTTATAGTGTAATAAGGAATTCTATAATTATAAGCTATTTTTTTGACTAGAGCTTTGCAGGTAGTAACATCGTTTATACTCTCTCCAATAAATCCGTGAAATACTGTACCTCCTGTGTATTTTGTTTGTAACTCTTCTTGTAAGTCTAAAGCAGTAAATATATCTTCAGTAAAGTCCACAGGAAGCTGGGTGGAATTTGTATAGTAAGGCACATCGCTACCTGCAGTTATTATATCTGGGAATAATTCTTTATCTTTTTTAGCCAATCTATAGGAAGCTCCTTCTGCAGGGGAGGCTTCTAAATTGTACATGAAATTAGATTCTAATTGATATTGTTCTAATTTATGCCTCATAAAATCTAATACTTCAAGTGCAAATTTCCTTCCCTCTTCACTGGCTATGCTTACTCCAATGAAATTTAATAGTGCTTCATTCATTCCAATGAGTCCTATCGTGTTAAAATGGTTTTGCCAGTAAAATCCAAATCTCTTTTTTATATCTCTTAAGTAAAATTTTGAATAAGGATACAATCCCATTTCAGTCATTTTCTCTAAAACTTCTCTCTTTATTTCAAGGCTTGTTTTTGCAATATCCATAAGCCTTTCTAACCTTTGGAAAAACTCTTCTTTTGATTTTGATAAATACCCTATTCTTGGCATATTTATTGTTACAACTCCTATTGAACCTGTAAGAGGGTTCGCTCCAAAAAGCCCGCCCCCACGCTTTCTTAATTCTCTGTTGTCCAACCTCAACCGACAGCACATACTACGCACATCATTGGGATCTAAATCACTATTTACAAAATTGCTAAAATAAGGCAAACCATACTTCGCAGTCATTTCCATTATTTTATCTATGACAGGACTATCCCAGTCAAAATTTTTAGTTATATTATAAGTGGGTATTGGAAAAGTAAATATCCTGCCGCTGGCATCTCCTTCCATCATAACTTCTGCAAATGCTATATTTAGCATGTCCATTTCTTTTTGAAATTCTTTATACGTTTTATCCATCAATTGACCGCCAATTATAACAGGTTCATCTGCCATAATCTCCGGTACCACAAGATCCATAGTTATGTTTGTAAAAGGAGTTTGAAATCCCACTCTAGTTGGAACATTTATGTTAAATATAAACTCCTGTAAAGCTTGCTTAACCTCTTTGTAAGAAAGATTATCGTAATATATAAAAGGTGCCAAATAGGTATCAAAATTAGAAAAAGCTTGTGCACCGGCTGCTTCCCCTTGAAGTGTATAGAAAAAATTGACAATCTGTCCAAGAGCGGACCTAAAGTGCTTTGGAGGTTTGCTTTGAACTTTCCCCTCTACCCCTGTAAATCCAGAAAGCAGTAAATCCCTTAAATCCCATCCACAGCAATACACAGATAAAAGGCCTAAGTCATGAATGTGCAAATCTCCATTTACATGGGCATCTCTAACTTCTGGAGGATATATTTTGTTTAACCAGTAATGAGCTGTTATCGTACTGGAGATATGATTATTTAAACCTTGAAGTGAATAACTCATATTGCTATTTTCATTTACTCTCCAATCTTGTTTCCCTATGTATTCATCCACCATTTTTTCAATGTCCATAAACATTTTTTTAAATTCTCTTATCTCTTGATGCTGTTTTCTGTACAAAATATAGGCCTTTGCCGCTTTAGCATGACCATGCTTTATTAAGTATTGCTCTACAATATCTTGAATCTGCTCTACACTGGCTATTCCTTCTAAATTATTTTCTACGTACTCTGTCACTTCATCTGCTATTTCAAGGGCATCTTTGTATTCCCCTTCTTCCACTGCCTTAAAAGCTTTGTATATAGCATTTGCAATCTTTATCTTATCAAACTCAACTTCCCTTCCATCTCTTTTTATAACCTTTATAGCAATTTTCATGATTTTAAGCCTCCATTCTTTTGTAAAAATAATTAAACCCCTTAACTTCTACGGCAAGTTAAGAGGTGTACAAAGTACCTCACCTCCTCTATCGACCGTAGAGCAAGTGTAATCCAAATACAGGCAGGTCTCCTGACTTAGGTTCATCGCTCTTTACGCCTTCCCACCCGGCACCCAATATTTCCCAATGTTTTACAAATCAAACCAAAAAGGCAAGAAGACAAGGTGATGGTTCCTTTGTCTGTTTTTTTACTCCACTTACCTAAAAGGAAGTGCCAGGCAGTGGCTTTTTGTAAAGAGCTCACCATCACAGTGGCGGGACCGTGCAGGATTCTCACCTGCTTCCCTTTTAACCCAATTTCCCTTTGAAATTGGGCACCTGTATCTGTGTATATTCTATTTTGCACAAAATCTAGTATATTATTTATTAATATCCTCAACATGTAGTATACCACTGCTTTCTTGCATTGTCAATATAAAAAATGATTTAAAATAGGCCATTATTTTTGCCTATTTTAAATCATTATAAAAAAGGCACTAAATCGTGCCTTTTTATACCTTAACAGCTTCTAATCCTTTTACAGGACAATGAGCGTATTTTCTGTCCTTTGCCACCAGTGTTGTGACTAACCCTTTAGAATATTTATTAAAAAGTATGTCATGGCCTACGCAAAGACCTATTACTACATTGAGTTCTGTATTTTCTTGGTTCATTATCTCTGCCTGTGTTATAGGATTGCAAGTAGCAACAAATCCCTCTTTATCTTTTTGAATGTCTATATCTTCTATATCAATAGAACCGACTTTACAGCAAACAGGAACAATTTTTAAATCATATTGTTCTAATAATTTTACAAATTGTTTCGCTTCTTTACTCGTAGAATAACAAAATGCAACGCCAATAGTTTTAAATCCCATCTGTTTAATAAACTCTATTATTTCTTCTGCCCTACTTCTCAATTCTCCATTTTCCTTCTTAGGAAGAGTATTGGCGAAGTTCATTATCTTATGAACCATTTCATCTTGTTTGTATATCGCAACTGACTGTTCTACAATATCTCTTTTTTCAATAGTAGGACAATTTTTGGGAAAATTCCCCTCCCCTTTAGCACAAGGCTTTTTTGGACATACTCCACAGGTATAAATTGACTTCATTTTATTCACCTCTTGTATACTGTATACAATATTCGCTAAAAAAATTATAGCATATCCCTCTCCCCTGTGCAAGGGGGTTATTCTTCAAAGCAATCTATACAGACCTTTTTCCCGTCTTTAAATCTTATCTCATTCTCCGCAGCGTATTGCCACATATTTTAACTGTATTGAAGGGTATATTACAATGTATCCTCTGGACCTTTTATGCTGTCAAGTTCATAAACATAAGGCTTTATATCCAGTATAGGACTTCCATCTAAGGCATCCACACCTTTTACATAAAGTTTATTTCCTTCAATTTTTACAAGGTCAGCCACACAAAAAGCTATAGGGTTTGGCCTTGAAGGAGAACGAGTGGCAAATACTCCTTTTATCTCTGGTCCCCAAGGTGTAACTGTCTTTAAAACATCCCGTTTTCCTAAATGGCACCAATAAAGCACAATTATGTGTTTTTTGCTTTCAATATCACAAAGCCCATCTACAAATTCAGGGTATATTTTTAAAACTGCCTCTTTATCCGACATCCTACCTTGCTTTGGAGCATCTCCTCTTTTTTCATAAGGGCTGTGAACAATTCCTATAGGTATTAAATCCAAGCTAAACTACCCCTTTCTACAATTTAGAGTGGTATAACTATTGGTATATTACGGCATTTTTCTACTGCAACAGGTATACCATAAACAGCTTGTATATTTTCCTCCGTCATGACTTCCATTCCACCATAGGCAAAAATGGTGTTATCTTTTAAAAGTAAAAATTTATCAGAAAATCTAAGTGCCAAATTTAAATCATGGATTATAACAATTGCTGCTATATTTTGCTCTTTCACTGTCTCTTTCACAATTCTTAAAACCTCGATTTGGTTTTTTAAATCCAAATTATTTGTCGGCTCATCCAAAAGCATTACAATAGGTTGCTGTGCCAATGCCCTTGCTATGACCACTTTTTGCAATTCTCCTCCACTTAACTCACTTAAATAACGCAGTGATAACTTTTCTAAGTCAAATTTTTTTAATACCTCATTTACAATCTTTATATCCCTTCCAGTCACATCCCACTTTATATGAGGTTTTCTTCCTAAAAGTACCGCATCAAATACAGTAAATCGACCATTCTCATTCCTTTGAGCCACATAACCTATCCTTTTAGCTACTTCTATTCTACTTAATTTTGAAATTTCATCTTTTTCGATATATATCGTCCCTTTGTGAGGCTTTAAAATTTTATTTATACACTTCAAAAGAGTAGACTTACCAGCCCCATTGTTTCCTAAGATAGAAAGGAATTCTCCTCTTTGAAGAGTAAATTTAACATCTTTTAAAACAGGTACACTGGTATAGCTGAATTCAATACCATCTATATCCAAAATCATCTCTTATACCCCCTTGAAAGCACATAGAGGAAAATCGGTGCTCCCAAAAAGGAGGTTATAGCTCCCACAGGTAACACTACCGGAGAAATAATAGTTCTGCCTAAAGTGTCTGATGCTAAAAGTATTAAACCTCCCATTACAGAAGAAGCAGGAATTAAAAATCTATGGTCTCCTCCAATTAATCTCCTCATTATGTGAGGCCCAACAAGTCCAATAAAGCCTATAATTCCTACAAAGGAGGTAATAACGGCAGCAATTAAAGAAGAGACAAACATGCCCAATAATCTTACTCTTTCCACGTCAACTCCAAGGCCTTTTGCCGTTTCTTCTCCACTGTCTAAAGCATTATAGTTCCATCTGTTAAACATAAAATATATCAGAGAAATGCCTACAACTACAGACATTATACCTAAATCCTTCCATGATGCCCTTCCTATATCTCCAAAAGTCCAAAAAACTACAGAAGCCACTTTTACATCATCAGCAAAATACTGCAAAATCATAGTAACAGCTGAAAACAAAGACCCTAAAGCTACTCCTGCCAAAACCATAGCCTCAGGAGTTACTCTAAAACTTTTTGCCAACATCAATACGACTATTGTCGAACCCATAGAACCCAAAAAAGCAAAAAAGACTACTAAATAAGGATTGTTTATAATCACAGAATCAGAATTTGCAGTACTACCTGCACCAAACACAATTATAGCTACTGCTGCTCCAAAAGCTGCTCCTTGAGAAATACCTAAAGTAAAAGGAGAGGCTAAGGGATTTCTTAAAATGCTTTGTGTTACACATCCTGCAACTGAAAGACCAATTCCTGCTACAATTGCTGTTAAAACCCTTGGCATCCTAATGTTCCAAACTATGATACGAAATCTCTCTTCTCCCTTACCTAACAACGTTTTTATGACATCATAGGTACTAATGCCAGCCGAACCTGCATTTATAGCATATACTGCAAGTACAAGTGTAGCCAAAGCTGTTAAAAATATAATCAATATTTTTCTTTTGATATATTTATTATAGCTATCCGGTACAGTATATATATATGACTGTCTCAAAGCTTCATCCCCTTATCTTTGTAATTCCCCCACTCGAAAAGCGGAGGAATTATGTTATACTCTAAAACTTAATTTTTTCAAAACCCCCATACACTTCTTCCATTTTGTCATACACATTTTTTCCGTAATCTCCAAAAAACAAACTATAAATTTCTTTTGCCTTTTCTACAGGATCGATATCTTTAAATGCTTCTGGATAAAGAACTTTTCCAACCCAATAGGAATCTACCAAAGCTGTGTCAATATTTGTAGTGTAATTGTTGTAAGGTAAAATTCCATATACATTGTCATTTTTAACAGCCTTCAAACTTTTATAAAAATCAGTATTTTTTTGATAATCTTGTTTAACTAAATCAAAGTTCCCTTCATCAATGAATATTATATCAGGATTCCAATCTAATAATTTTTCTCTTTCTATCATGATACTTCCTTTTTGTCCTAAAGTATCAGCTACATTTTTTGCATTTACAGCCATAAAAGGCGGATAATTCCCTTGTGTACTCTCTATACCGTGTGCACCTTTAAATCCTAGTGCACCTATATAAACGGTTGGCTTTTTATCCTCTGGTATATCCTTTGTCCTGTCCTGTAAATCTTTTTGAATTCCTTTGATGTAGTCAACTACTTCTTTAGCTCTATCCTCTTTTCCCATAATCTTTCCTATAATCTCTAATGAGGTATATACATCCTCTTCAAAAGTCCCGAGTTTGCCATAGCTTAAAACTACCACAGGAATTCCTGTTTTGGCCTGCAAGTCATCAGCTTTGGCTTTGTCGAGCAAAGATATCACAAAAATAACGTCAGGATTTACTTCAACTAATTTCTCTGCATCTGCTGTAGAATCAGGACCACCTTGTCCAATAGTAGGAAGTTGAGCTAATTTCTCTTGAAAAATCATATTGTAGGTTCTACCATCTACAAGTTTTTTGTCTATATTTTCTACTCCTGCGACTCTATCAATCCCATCTATATAGGTTATAAGTCTTAAAGCTCCTGGACCTATCCCTACAACTTTATGTACTGGGGTCTTTATCTCTACCTGTCTTCCAACTAAATCTGTAACTGTTTGAACTGTTTCCTTGGAAGTTTGAGAAGTTTGAGATTGATTTTGTGAAGCTTTACTACAAGCTGTCAAAGAAATAACAATCACTAACAAAATAGCAACTATTCCATTAAATTTTTTTAATTGTTTTGACACTAATTACCCCTCCATTAATAAATTTTTACTATTATCGGTCCATGTATAATGTATACGAGTAGTATAATACGGTGTTACTTTTTTAAAAATTATAACACGAAAAAATAGCGAAAACAATAGGCATTAAAAAAACAGACCAAATTTGGCCTGTTTTTTTAATTCTTAAAATTCTCATATCTTTGACATAGCATCTAAAGCAGCTGAATTTATTGGGTATGACACAGGAGAAGATGTGAGTAGTGGATGTGTCGCCACTTGGAATGTATTTAGTTCTGACGCTGTTGTTCCTTTTTGTATTGCAAGACTTAAAATATTAATCATTTCACCAACATTTTCTCCTCCTGCTATTTGAGCTCCTAATATGACTCCAGAATATCTTGAGAAAATCAATTTTATCTTCACACTCTTTGCATTAGGCAAAGTTCCAGGATGTTTGTCCATTGTGCTAAATTCTCCGATTACTATATCAAAGCCTTCAGCTTTTGCTTGCGTTTCTGTAAGACCTGCAGCAGCAAAAGCAGTATTGTATATCTTTGTAGAAAAAGCACTTATTGTACCTTTATTTTCCCTAACCAATCTTAATTGAAATACATTTACACCTGCAATTTTTGCCTCATTAGCCGCAGTAGAGGCAAGAAGTATAGGAACATTCTTTCTTGTAAAGAAGCATTTCTTTTCTGCACAGTCACCAACGGCGAATATGTCTGGATCGTTAGTTCTCATGTATTCATCAACTGTTATTGCTCCTTTTTCATTAAGTTTTATACCTGCAGCTTCAGCTAATTTAGTATTTGGTTTTACGCCCATAGCTAATATGACAACGTCAGCTTTTATTTTTTCACCTGTATCTAATTCAACTTCTTTTACTTTTGTATCCCCTACAAGTTTTGTAACTTTTGTATTTGTTTTTATTGTTATACCATGTTCTTTTAATGTGGCTTCTGCCATATCACTGTATTCATGGTCAAAGGCTTGCCACAAAAGCTTGTCAGCAACCTCAATTATTGTTACATTTTTGCCAAGAAGTTGCACCTGCTCTGCCATTTCAACACCAATAAATCCACCGCCAATTACTACAACATCCTGAGCCTCGTTAATCTTTTGCTGAACAAATTTTAAGTATTCTTCGTCTTTTTTTATTGTAAATACATTTTCTAAGTCATGCCCTGGTATAAAAGTAGGAACTATTGGCAAAGAACCTGTCGCTAAAATTAGTTTTTTGTAGGAAATTTCTCCACTCTTTTTAGCATTAACTTTCTTGTTTTCCCTATCAATTGAAAGAACTTCATCTATTATTAAATCAATACCAGCATTGGTAAGCATTGCATCGGGTATAACATTTTTAGATGTGTCTTTTAATGTTCCAAAAATGTACGGGATACCGCAAGGAACCATTACCCGTTCTCCCATTCTTACAACAGTTACTTTCTTATCTTTGTAAGTTTTTTTAGCAGATAAAGCTGCTAAAATTCCACCTGCACTTCCTCCAATGACCAAAACATCAGTTTCCATCACTTCTATTACCTCCTATATTTTGCATTTTGCTAGAAACTACCCCCTACCCTGTAGGGTACCTCTACGTAAATTATAGGATTATAATAAACTTATGTCAATAAAATATCAAAAATTTGTTAAGAAAATAGTTTAACAATTTTATTGATTTTTTATTAACAATTGTTTTATACTAATTAGGGAAAGAGAGAGTGATATTCATGATAAAAGAAAAAGATATTGATGCGTTAATTGAAAAATTAGAAACACATCACAACATTGATAAAGAAGAACTTGTAACGCTTTTAGCTTTAGAAGACCCTTCCAAGATTTATCAAGCTGCGGATAGAGTTAGAAAAAAATATGTAGGAGATGAAGTACATTTAAGAGGTCTCATAGAATTCAGTAACTACTGCAGCAACACTTGTTTTTATTGTGGCCTTCGAGGTCCTAACAGGACAATTAAACGATATAGAATGGAACCTGAAGAAATAATACAATGCGCAAAATACGGAGCAGCAGCTGGACTTAAAACTATAGTTCTTCAAAGTGGTGAAGATAAATATTTTAAAATAAACACTTTATGTAAAATAATAGAAGAAATTAAAAAATTAGATATGGCAATTACTTTAAGCATTGGAGAACTTACCACCAAAGACTACGCTGAATTAAAAAAAGCAGGAGCCGATAGATATCTACTTCGCATTGAAACTACAAACAAAGAGCTTTATCAAAAATTACATCCCGGCATGAGTTATGAAAATCGCGTAAGGTGCCTTATGGATTTAAGAGAATTAGGTTATGAAGTCGGAACAGGAAGCCTTGTAGGCCTCCCGGGACAAACTTTAGAAATGCTGGCACAAGACCTCATATTCTTTAAAAAAATAGATGCAGATATGCTAGGAATAGGTCCTTTTATACCTTGCGAAAACACACCTTTAGAAAGGGAAAAAGGCGGCAATGTGGAAATTGTATTAAAAATGTTAGCTTTATCAAGACTACTATTGCCTGACATTAACATACCTGCTACTACAGCATTAGCTGTTAAAGACAAAGCAGGTTATATTAAAGGACTAAAGTGTGGAGCTAATGTAATAATGCCAAATATAGGTATAGATGAGTATAAAAAATTATATAAACTTTATCCTGGAAAAGTACCTGACAATCCCTCTGAAGCTGTAAATAGCCTTGAAAATATCAAAAAGCTTATTTTATCCCAAAATAGGACAATTGGAAAAGATAAAGGCTATCGTAAAAAATATTAAATTGATATACGATAGCCTTTTTTCTATGAAATTGCTCCTACAGGGCAAATATCAATACATCTGCCACAGTCTCTGCACTTCTTAGGGTCTATATAGGCAATTCCATCTTTTAACTTATGTTAAATTTAACGGGCTTTTAAACAACAATAGAAGAACTTGTAGTTAAATAAGATAGTTTGTCTTTTAAAACAGATTTTAGGATTCCATATTCGTCTATTCCCGTGCAATGACCTGTATATATTTTCTTTATTCCATAGCTATCTATTTTTTTGGCTATTTCTATGATTTCTTCTTCTGGCATACCTCTTAAATGGAACCCTCCAACTAAAGACTTGAGAGAACTTCTTTCAAAACGCCTAGTTGCTGTTTCTAAAATATTTAATATACCTGAGTGGGAACATCCCGTAATTACATTAATTCCATCTTCCTCTTTTACTACCACAAAAACCTCATCTAAAAAATTATCCTTTATTTTTTCTCCTTTTTCTTCAATTAAAAAATTCTTAGTAGTGAATTCATTGTCATAAACTATGTCAGTGCTTGTGATCACAAAAAAATCTTTTTCTACTTCTGTATCTTCCAAGTAAGTGACGATAACGATGAGTATTTGATAATTGATGGCACTCCAGGAATAGGATGTCCTGTCCTTGCTTCTGCTACGGGTGTTGATTTGGTATTAATTGTTACTCTAACGGCTATTTATTTTTAAATCCTCAAATAGAAGATGAAAAAACGGTTGAAGTCATAATACCTGAAATAAACTCCGACAAATGCACATTATGTGGTGAGTGTGTAAAAGCGTGTAGATTTGGAGCTTTGACAAAATTAATCAAAAAAATTCTCGTGTTTGACCACTTATGTCATTCCTGCGGAGCTTGTTTTGAGATGTGTCCTTATGATGCCATAGTAGAAAAATACAAACCTATTGGAACGATAAGGAAGGGCAAAGCCCAAAGCGTAGATTTTATAGACGGAAAATTAAATTATGGAGAAGCGACTGGAGTGCCTATTTTAAAAGAGATTAATAAATTGATTGAGAATGTAGATAAACCTGTAATAGTGGATAGTCCGCCAGGGACTTCCTGCCCAGTTATACATTCTATTGAAGGAAGTGATTTGTGCATTCTGGTTACAGAACCTACCCCTTATGGTCTGCACGACTTTGATTTAGCGGTACAGCTTGTAAAACAGATGGGCATTCCTATGGCCTCTGTCATTAATAAAGCTGAGGAAGGGGACAATATTATCGAGGAATACTGCGAAAAAAAAGGCATAAAAGTTTTAGCGAAGATTCCTTTTAAAAAAGAGTTTGCAGAGGCCTATTCAAAAGGTAAATTGTTGATTGAGGTTAATGAAGAGGTAAAAGGAATATTTGAGAAGTTGACGACTGATGCATTGGAGTTGATAAAAAAATGAAGCAGTTAGCAATTTTAAGCGGGAAAGGTGGTACAGGGAAGACCACAGTTGCCACTACTTTGAGCACCATTGTCAAAAATAAGATTATGGCGGATTGTGACGTAGAAGCTCCTAACCTAAATATAGTTTTGCAAGGAGAAATAATAGAAAAGCAAGACTTTTACGGTAAAGAGACGGCTGTGATTGACAAAAACAAGTGCATAGAATGTGGGCTGTGTGAAGAGCTCTGCCGCTTTAATGCGATTTCTAATTTTGAAGTAAATCCTTACTACTGTGAAGGTTGTGGCCTTTGCATGTATAAATGCCCTGTTGAAGCGATTAAATTGGTAGAGGAAAAAACAGGCCATGTAGTATATGCCAAGACAAAGTCGGGAGAAAAAGTAGTATATGCAGAGCTTTTTCCTGGAGCAGATGGTTCAGGGAAATTGGTGACAGAGGTGAGAAAGACTCTTCTACATCGCAATCAACATACAGGCTATTATTAAAAGTTTTGGCAAGGTTAACAGAAACAGTTGTTTTTCCTGTTCCACCTTTACCACTCAATACAGAAATCTTGACTCTTCTCATCTTCAATGCTCCTTTTAATGATGGTGATGTCCTTGATTTGTCGCTTCTGTTATCTTTTCAAGGCTTCCATTTTTAAAAAGCTCTATGTTTGTTTTTACATCTCCTTCTATTGCTTTATATACTGGAATTTCTGCTGCTTTAAATACTTCCATAGCGTTTGGTCCTACATTGCTTGAGATGAGAACTTGTACGCCTTCATCTATAAGAGTCTGTGCCGCTTTAGTGCCCGCACCACTGCTTTGGGCTACTGCAGCGTTGTCAATAACTTTATAATCCATCGTCTCACTATCAACTATAATAAAATATTGAGCTCGTCCAAATCTTGAATCCACCTTAGCTTCAAGAGTTTTTCCTTCTGAGGAAATAGCTATTTTCATATTGCATCCTCCATTTCATTATTGACATATGTTACTTACATTTATTAATATATTATTATTTTTGTCATATGTCAATAAATTTATTAAACAAAAAGCGCACTTAATCTGTTTTACTATAACACTTTAGCCAAATTATATCAAATTAAAGCATAAAAATAAGCAGCCACTTGCGTGACTGCGACTTTTAAAACTAATTATTCCTCTTTTTTATCGTCTTTTTTCTCTAATTGGTCCAATCTTTCTTTTATATATTTTAATTGGTCTTCCAAATATTTTGCTTCAGCACTTAAAATATCTTTTTCATTTATATTGTAGCCAGGATATTGAGGATACCCATAACCATACCATCCTCTTGCCCAACCAGGAAGTCCTGTTAAATAGTACATATGTCTAAATCCTCTTCCTCTGCCGAACCAACCGAAGCCTCTGCCAAATCCCCAGTATGCTCCTCCGGGATTTAAATAACCAGGTACATTATATCCTGAACAATATCCTAAGCCTCTTCCTGTTCTTGGGCCTAATCCCATTGGACCTGTTCCATCTCCTCTTGGCATATCAATCCCTCCTCTTTTATTTTGGTCATATGACCATTACCTAGTTATATAATATCACTGTTATGGACTTATGTCAATAATATTTTACCCAAAAAATTTTTTATTGTGGAATTTTTAAATCCTTTAATCTGTATACTAAGGAAAAACTACAAGATGTAGATGCATTACATTTCGGTCATATGATGCGAAATAGTTGAGTTACTTTACGAGGCAGGTTTCAAAAATTTCAATTTCTCACAGACCATTTTTAAAAAACTTGATGAAATAAAAGAAAAAGAACCTGTAAGATATGGCTTTGGCAAAGGCTCCTTCATAGTAATAAGCACTAAAAAATGATATTTGAACTACACTTTTTAAAGCAAAGCTTTTATTACGTTGTCTAAAAAATCCCCTTCTTTGGGTTGCGTATCCTCTTTTGATTCTATTTTTTCTATCAATGTACCTGATAAAACAATTTGCACATTTTGATTTCTATCCACAATTATTGAGATAGGTTCCAAAGCTCCGCTAAGTATACCTAAAATAACCATTATCTGTGAAGGGGTTAAGACTCCCTTCTTTTTTTCATCTCCTCCTTTTCCACCTGTGTTATCTTTTTCACCATTTTCCCCATTCCCTTTATCACCATTCCCTCCATCTACATCAGGATGTTCTCCACCTTCTTCGTTTTTATCCTCCTCCTTATTTTCTTTTTGACCATCCTCTTCGCTATTTTCCTTTAATCCTAGCTTTAATAGCAAATCTTTCAATTGGGATTCTAAATTATCCGATGAAAACATGTATTTTCTCCCCCTATAACTTTTATGTCATCTTATTGGCAGTGGAAAAATTATTATCGCTGGCTCTTCAGGTCTTGCATAACCCAAACCAAAATAGAGAATCAACGAAAGTATAATTACAAGCAAATAAGCATTTAATCCTTCTTTTTCTTCTTTCATAGCGATCACTCTTTTCATAAAATTTTATATACTCATTCTTATATATGATTTTATAGTTTGTCTTGTGCTTGTACTGAATAATAAATATAGGCCTCCACATTAGTATGGAAGCCTATGCTTTGTCTCCTCTGTATATTAAAGCTTCTTCGTCTACGTATAATTCACAAGGTTTATATTCATTTTCAATTCCTTTTGAATCTTTTAAGGTCTCTATACGATACATAGAAGACCTGTACCAATTAAGTTTTGGCTCTACTTGCACAAATTCATATTGTTTACCTACTGTATTTAAAAGATAGTCCCAATTTACATAATGATTAAAGTTATGGATAATATCTGTCACTACCACTTTAAATTTACTTGCTAAAATTTGCTGGAAAACATTCCACTTTTCCAATGAGGCCTCTATCAACGTCAGTCCAAAATACCCCGCACACCCTTCTTTGGAAAGAGCAGAAATTCCTCTTCCTATGCAAATTTCCAAAGCTTCTATAGTCTCTGGCGGGTCAGTAATAAAAGTATCAAAATACCCTACATATTCCTCTGGTAGTTTGTCTCTAAAATCGTATTTCATAGCTTTTATAGGCAGATTATATTTATTTGCCACCTCATTGATGTATTCCACTAGTCTATCGTCTATTTCCATCACAACAATTTCCGTTGGCATACCTGAAAGTCCTGCTGCTATACTTACAAGGTCATCATCACCTAAAACTAAAAGCTTTTTCCCCTCTAAATCTCCTCTTTCAGCCATGAGAGCTATTCTGCCCACCACTGTTTGTGTCGTAACAAAACCTTGGTCATAATCGCTAATAGCTTTTGGGCGATTTACTGTCACTTGGTCAAATTTTTTGATCAAGTCTTCTAATTTAGAAAAGTTTATCCCTCGTCCTTCACACGCGTGACAAGTATATGTTCTTTTTGGAGCTATTTTAAGACTCCCAAGATATTCTAAACCTTTAGAATTAAATTTTATATCTCCATTTTTCTCAACTTTCAACAGATTTTTTTGACGTAGTATCTCAATCATTTCTGCTACAACCGAAAAAGGTTTCTGAGATAAGGTTATAATCTCCCAAAAATGCGGAGTTGCTGCAGCAGCTGACAATATTTTTTCCACATCCTTAGAGGAAGTCATAACCCCTGTTTTTTGGTAGATTTGGTGCGCTATATCTTGTAGACTTTCCATCTTCTCACCCCCATAATAGTATTTCTACAAGCTTTTTACACCTTCAAAATACCATACAGGGGTATATTCCATTTAAGCCAATATTTAGGCCAGCACATAAAATTATACATTTAATTGAATAAAAAAGTCAAGAGAGGTCAAAATTACGTAGTCTCCCTCTCTATCAGAGTTATAGGCAAAATATTTTCTTTTTCCACCTTTTCACCATCTATTTGGCGTAATATCAGTTCAATAGCTTTTCTTGCTATTTCTTTAATTGGTTGTCTTATAGTTGTTAAAGAGGGAACTACCAAATTAGCAACATTTATATCATCATAACCTACAATTTTCAAATCCTGAGGTATTTTTTTATTTAATTCTTTAGCCACACTTATTACAGAAGCAGCGATTAAATCGCCACTGGCAAATATCCCGTCGATGTCTGGATGTTCTTTAAAAAGGTCTCTTACTATTTTTTTAAATTCTTCTATTTCAAAGCTATTTAATTTTGTTTCTACAACGTAATGTTCCACACCCTCTTGTGTTGCTACATCTTTGAACGCTTTATAACGGTTATTTGCCGGTGTATTCAAAATCAATGGTCCGCTTATGTGAGCGATTTTTTTACATCCCTTTTGTATTAAAAGTTTTGTAGCCAAAATTCCACCTTTATAATTGTCTGAAGCTACATAAGGTATATTGGAATAATATCTATCAATTGCTACTATGGGAAGTTTCACATTTAAATATTGCTCTGCTTCTAAGGTATGACTGCCAATAATTATACCATCAACTTGATGTCTTTTCAGCATATCTATATACTCTTTTTCCTTGCTACTATCTTGCCCAGAATTGCACAACAAAATTTTATAGCCTTCTTGATAAGCGTAATATTCTATGAAACTTGTCAACTCTGCAAAAAAAGGGTGTGATACATTGGGAATTAATAAACCTATTAAATAGGATTTTTTTCTGTGTAAGGACCTTGCTAATTCGTTAGGCTGGTAATTTAATTCTTTCATCGCCTCATAGACTTTTTTTCTCGTTACCTCGCTTATATAGCCTCTGTTATTTAAAACCCTTGATACAGTTGTAACAGTAACCCCTGCTTTTTTCGCTACGTCTTTTATAGTTGGCATATCTATCACCTTCTATTACTACTTTTTATCTCCTCTTCTATTATACCTTTATCGTAATTACAATTAAAGTTTTCATATTGAGATAATGCGTGTATTAACGCTTTCTTTCGCTTAATTTAGCCTACAAAATTTTTATATGGACTAATGGCATATTTTACAACGATTTTACACCATGTACTAGTAAATATTTTACTTCTTCTAATGTTGGCATTGCAGGAATTGCTCCTCTTTTAGTTGTGCATAGTCCACCGGTAGCATTAGCAAAGTCAATAATTTTTTCGAGTTCTTGAGTTTTTAATTTATCTAGGGGATAATCTATTTTTGATATATTATAAAGAACTCCTCCTAAAAAAGCATCTCCAGCTCCTGTTGTATCTACCACATTTACACGATATGCAGGTATATGTCCTGTGCCCGATGTATGTCTATAATAGCAACCTTTTGCTCCTAAAGTTACTAAAACTAGTTTTATCCCCATATCAAATAATGTTTTACTGCCATATTCCAAGTTTGATTCTCCCGTCAGAAATTGTAGTTCGTCTTCAGATAATTTCACTATATCTGCATATTGTAATCCCAAAACCATTTCTTTTTTCGCAACAGTTTCATTTTCCCATAAAGGTGGTCTCCAATTTGGGTCATATGAAATAATTTTTTTATTTTGTTTTGCATATTCAATAGCTTTTAATGTGGCACTTCTCGAAGGTTCATCTGTCATAGATAAAGACCCAAAATGAAATATTTTTCCTTTTTCTATTAAATCCAGTTCAATATCCTCTTCTTCCAACATTGTGTCAGCTCCCGGATTTCGATAAAAAGTAAAGCTTCTGTCTCCTTTGTCATCAAGATGTACAAAAGCAAGAGTTGTATTTGCTTTTGTAGTAAATTTTAAACCATCTGTGTTAATTTGATTATTTTCAAGCACTTTTTTTAAAAAATATCCAAATTGGTCATCACCTACTTTACCTATAAAAGCACCTTTTCCTCCTAATTTTGTAACAGCAGTTAACACATTTGCAGGTGCTCCCCCAGGATTCATTTCAAATAGTGTATTTCCATTATCAGAAAACCCTGCAGGAGTAAAATCAATCAGCAACTCACCTAAAGCTATAACATCATACATTATAATCACCCCACACAGATTTTATTTTACACTGTGGTAACGCTCACTTTAAATTTATCAATAAATTTAATCTACAACAATATCCCATTTATTTAAATAATTAATTTTGCATTCCCCTTTGGAATATACAGATATATTTACCGAATTTTTGCTAGGATATATCCTTCCACTCATTACTTTTTCCCAATCATTAATAAATATCTCAACCGAACTTACATCTACAAATACTCTGAGTTTAAGTTTATTATTTTTTAAAGCTACATTTATTTTCCTTTCTCCTTTAGGTCCTATACCTGATTTATTGCGGTCAAATATAAATAATGATTCATCTCTTTTATATGATAAAATAGTTTCTTCATTGTCTCCTTTTCTTATTTTTAAACCAAATTCCTCTGCTTTACCCCCCTCAAACTCAACTTCAAGTTCATAACAGTCACCATATGTGTCTAAGTTTTTTTCTCCATCTATCTTTAAGTTTATAAGCTTATAATGATTTTTTCTGTAGTTTTCTATTTCTTTAATCGGCCTAAAATATAATTTACCATTAACCATTAAAATTTCCCTTGGTAATGTCATGGCTCCAGCCCAATTATGGCCTCTTTCCTGTGTTGGCATAACTTCCCCCCACATATCCATCCATGCAACCATAAGCCTTCTTCCCAATTTATCACTAGTAGTTTGTGGAGCATAAAAGTCAAATCCATAGTCAATCTGTTGATAACCATCAATATCAAACTTAAATATCCCTTTGTTTATGTCTAAATCTCCAATAAAATATATAGATGAGTGAGTACTATTAAAATCATTCCCTCTAGTCTTTATATGTTCTGCAGATACCATCAGTACATGCCTACCCTGTAATTCAAATAAATCAGGACATTCCCAATTGTAACCTGTGTTTTCATTCCCTCTCGCAAGTATATTTACAAAATCCCAATCTTTTAAATTTGTTGATTTATACAATAATACCTGCCCGTGTCCATTTCCATCATTTGAACCTAACATCATGTAATAATATTGTCCGTTTTTAAAAACTTTAGGATCTCTAAAATCCTTTTTACTTGCTTCTTCTGGAATTTGTTTTTCTCCAATTACAGGATTTTTACTATATTTTACGAAATTAATACCATCTTTCGAGTAAGCCAAATTTTGAACCTGCTTATAATTTTTACTCTTATCAGGTCCTGTATATATGTGTCCAGTATACAGCAAACATAACATATCGTCTTTTTCAATGGCACTACCTGAAAAACACCCATCTTTGTCAAAATCATCTCCCGGCACTAACGCTATTGGAAGATAAGTCCATTTAACCAAATCCTTACTAATCGCATGCCCCCAATGCATCGGCCCCCAAACTGCATCATAAGGGTTGTGCTGATAAAACAAATGGTAATTATCCTTGTAATATATAAATCCATTAGGGTCATTAATCCAACCATATTCACCCATTAGATGGTATTTCAATCTATATTGTAAATTTAATCTACTCTTATTTGCTTGAATATACTTATTTGCATCATTTATATTTCTCAATTCCAATTCTACTACCTCCAGACCTTTATTTTATTGCACCCTTTGAAACACCTTCTATAATCTGGTTTTGCATTAGTAAATATACAATTATTATAGGAATTATAGCTAACATAAGAGCTGCCATAGCACGTCCATAGTCAACTGTGTAAGTTCCATAAAAATAAAAAACAGAAAGCGGTAGAGTCCTCTGCTCTGGTGCCATGAGTACTAAATATGGCAATAGAAAGTCATTCCATATCCATAAAATATCCAATATAGCTATTGTTGTTGTTACTGGCTTCAAAAGCGGAAAAACAATTTTAAAGAAAGTCTGAAGTTGGCTACTTCCGTCAATAGTAGCAGCTTCTTCTAATTCCAATGGTATACTCTTTATAAAACCGTGATACATAAATACAGCCAAAGATGCACCAAAACCTACGTACATATAAATCAATGCCCATTTGCTATTCATCATGCCAATAGAACCATATATTTTTACAAGGGGTATCATTATCCCTTGGAAAGGAATAATCATAGATGCCACCATAAAAAAGAACATAAACTGATTGAATTTCCACTTTTTTCTTGCAAATATATAAGCAGTCATTGATGACAGCAATGTAATCAAAAATACACTAAAAGCAGTTATAATCAAAGAATTCAAAAAAGCATGTATATAATTCATTTTTGTAAAAGCCTCAATGTAATTGCTTAAATTCAGCACCGACGGAAGATTGAGTGGGTTTTCTAGTATTTCCTTTCTCTCTTTAAAGGAATTAATTAAAACTATAAAAAATGGAAATATATAAAGCACCAAAAAAATACTTAAAGCAAAAAATTTTATTACATTAAGTAGGCGATTATTCTTTTCCATCAATTTTCCACCTCCAGCTTTTTGCTAAAATACACTTGAAGCAACGTGACGGTCGCTACCACAAAAAAGAGGAAAATCGCTTTTGCCTGACCAGTGCTATACTGCTGGTGCAAAAAAGCAGTATTGTATATGTGAAGTGATATCAATTCTGTACTTTTATAAGGGCCTCCATTTGTCAAAGCTAAGTTTATATCGTAAACCATAAACCCTCTTTGTAATGTCAAAAAAACACTTATAGTAAAAGAAGGCACCATTAATGGAAGTATTACATTTTTTAGTCTTTGATAAGAATTTGCACCGTCTATACTTGCCGCCTCTAACAAATCTCTCGGTATATTTACCAGACCTGCAATATATATCACCATCATGTAACCAGTATATTGCCAGACTGTCACAATAACCAAAGCCCAAAAAGCTTTGTCAGGGTCTGATAGCCAAGAATTAGAAAAAATCGGTACATTGTATGATTTTCCAAAATATACTAAAATCTCTGAAAAAATAAATTGCCATATAAAACCTAATAATACTCCTCCTATCAAATTGGGAGTAAAAAACCCTGCTCTAAAGAAATTTTGACCTTTTAAACCACTCGTTAATACATAAGCTAAGAAAAATGCTATAACGTTAATCAATATTACTGTGAAAAATACATATTTTAATGTCAATAAAAAAGATGTCCAAAACACCTTATCTTTAAATGCTTGTAAATAATTTGAAAAACCTACAAAAGCATGTGTAGCAGAAATACCATCCCAATCAGTAAAAGTCAAATATATTCCATATAAAAACGGTAATATTATTACTGTGAGAAAAGCAAAAGTAGTAGGTCCTGCAAATATCAAGTACGTTTTGAGTTTAGCCAACAAAGTTTTTTCTTGTTCCACACTCATATCCTCCTTCACTTTTATATTGAATAACGGATAGACAATAACATTCTATCCGTTATTCAATCAAATTTTACGTATTATTGAACATTTTTCCAATAATTTTCTATTTCATCAATCAAGGTTTTTCTATCAATTTTACCTGCCAAATACTTCTGCATTGAAGCTCCTACGTTTGGCCAGTGATCTGGCGGTAATGTAGTCATAAACTCTAAAGTATTGCCACTCTTAACATACTGCAGAATAGATTTAGCAAGTGGGTTTTGTGGCTGTAAAGTTATGTTCTTAAATGCAGGTATAATGTTAAGTTTGTTCACAAGCATATCTTGACCTGTAGAGCTGTATACTAACCAATCTAAAAATTTCTTAGCAGCTTCTTGCTGCTCAACATTATTTTGTGTTTTATCTATACCAATAAATTTTGTAGCACCTACAGGTATACCTGAATTACCATAGTCATCTGGGTTATTGCTAATTGGTACAGGTATAAAGCCGTATTGTTCATTTGCAGTATCAAATTCTTTTATCTGTGGCCATGCCCAATTTCCCATAAACCAAAAGCCAACTTCACCTTTACCAATAAGTTGTGGTCCTCTCTCGTAAGTCGCAGATAATGGGTCATCTTTATCTATATTGTACTTTTTCATCATGTCAAAAGTATCCATTAAACCATTAAACACTTTATTATTTGCTAAATCAACTTTTCCAGCTTTTAAGTCTGATAAAAATTGAGCTACTTGAGCAGGATCTTTAGATTGGGCTGTATATGCTATTGGAAGGAAATGTCCGCCTAAAGACCAATCCATTGGAGGAATTGCTATTGCTTTAACACCTGTTGCTTCTACTTTTTTAAATGCTTCTTCCAAAGCATCTCGCGTCCTTATTGAACTCGGATCAAAGTTTCCACCAAAAGCCTTGTCCAGTACAGCCTTGTTGTAAATAAGTCCATATCCTTCAACAGCAAATGGGAACGCTATAACCTTTCCATCCACTGTAGCTGCATTTAAAGCACCATCTATCGCATCTGAAACCCATTTTTCACCGCTTAAATCTAGGAACTTATCTTTGAATTTCGATACCTCACCCGGATCTATCATTGCCATTGTCGGTGCATTCCCAGCTGCATACATTGATATAACCTTTTCAAAAGGCGTCTGATCAGCTGCTGTAGGAATGACTTCTACTATAATATTCGGATTTTCTTTTGTAAAAATTTTAGCTACCTCTTCTAATTGAGCCTGACTTTCCGCCTTAGAATTTAGCAAAGTAATTTTTACAGTCTTTGTTGCCGTGGCAGTACTATTACTTTCTCCATTATTGCTGCTTTTTGTACCACAGCCTGCCATGAGCGAAAAAACCAATGCAAACGTCAACATAATGGATAAAATTTTTCTCTTCATGACAATCCCCTTTCTTTGAAATTTTTTTGATTTACTCTTATTATACTTGATTAATTTTTATATGTCAACCGTTTGACATAAATTTTTTGATAAAATGTCAACCGTTTATAATACGGTTGACATTTTTGAAACTTATTAATATTATAATAGATTGGATCTTGCTATTTTGTTAATTTGTTCAACTAATCGTTCTACCTTTTCCTTTTGGGAAGATTCAAATCGTGACTTAAAAACATTAGAGCCAGATATATTAATAGATAAATTTAATAACCTAGTTTCTTCCTCGCTAATGTACGTATTTAACCACGTGTACAACAATTATAGTAGATATTTTGAATGGGACACATCCTCCTTATTTGCCACTCTTGTTTTAATTTTCTCCAAAGAATTTTCAATGATATTTTTTGTTAAAATTGAGAATTTATCTTTGTTTTCTAAAAGAAACCTCTCCGCCAATCTCTCCAAGAGCCCAAACAATAACCTGTTCAATATATGGGTCCTTTTTACTGCCTTTCAACAAAATCTTTATCAGCCTGTAAAATATCTATCAATATATGCATTTGGTATTTATCTCTTTCACTTAAATAATCACAAACAAGGCATTTGTTTTTTGTTTCTTTTTTCCTTTTTTTCTTTAAAGATTTTCGTTTCTCCGTAATTTGCTGTAATTTATAAGTGACGTTCTCTTTTAATGCGATTGCCAAACCCAATTTATCATATGAATTATTCAATAATTCCAAATGATAATGGCAAAAATTTGTCTCTCTTATTTTGACATACATTTCAGGGTCTTTTAAAACCTCATCTTCAAACAAATGCTCACAATAGGCTTTTTCTTCGTCTTTTATAACCTTGCATATTGGACAACCTCCCTTATATTTTTCAAAAACCTCATCCTCTCTTTTTTGTCAAATAAACAAAAATGGCTTCTACGAAAGCGCGTAGAAGCCATTAGCCTTCACGGCAATAAGGTGAGCTTCATCACCGTTATTTAATTTTATCTCTTATTTATAATTATATATTTTTTATAAGAAAAATACAAGTGAAGCCTCCACCCAAGCAAAAACATTTCTATACTTTTATTTAATTAAATTGCAAAATATCTATGGTATAATTATATTGGATAAACAAAATCTTTATAAAAAGGGGTTAGAATAAAATTGACATCATATGTAAAAAAACGAACATTTACCATATTTATCTTTTTTACTATTATGATTTTCGCCCTTATCGTAAGGCTTATATGGATACAGGGTATAAACTCTGAAAAACTTGCCATGGCAGTCGAAAGGCAAAGTACTGCTGATATCATATTAAAGCCTCAACGGGGCAATATTTATGATGTAAACGGGAATATCCTTGCCTGTAATGTTCCAGCAGGAGATGTATTTGCGGCTCCTAAATTTATAAAAAATCCAGAAAAAGCTTCAGAAGAACTCTATAAATACTTAAATATGGACAAAGACTCGCTTTATAAAATTCTTTCAAATAAAAACTCAGAGTGGGCTGTACTTGGCAGGTCCATTCCTCTTGAAAATATAAATAAAATAAAAAGTCTTAACATACCAGGCATATATGTAGAAGATACTTTTATGAGAAATTATCCCAACGACAAAATGCTATCACAAGTATTAGGTTTTGCAGGAATTGATGGTAATGGTTTGTATGGCCTTGAATACTCTTTAGATAAATACTTGGGTGGTGTACCTGGCCGTGAAATCTCTCTTGTAGATAGAGAAGGTAGAAAAGTAGGAGTTCCAAAGTTTTACAAAGAACCTACAAACGGTGATAATATTGTCCTCACAATTGATTCTGTAATACAAAGTTATACAGAAAAAGCTATAAAAAAAGCATATGAAAAATATAAACCAGAAGATGGCATAACAGCAATAGTTATGAATCCAAAAACTGGTGAAATACTTGCCATGGCTAATTTGCCCGATTTTGACCCAAATAATTGGCAAAATGTGCCTTCAAAGGAATACTGGTCAAACCCGGCAGTGTCAAGTACTTACGAACCCGCTTCAGTATTTAAAGTAATAACCGCTTCTGCAGCATTAGAATCAGCTGTAGTTACACCAGACGAAAAATTCTACGACCCTGGATATTATATAGTCTCTGGTAAAAAAATTAGAAGTTGGAAAGCTTTGGGAGATATAACTTTTTCGCAAGCTATTGAAAAATCAAGTAATACAGTTTTTGTCCAAGTAGTAGAACGATTAGGTGTCGATACCTTTTATAAATACATACAAGCTTTTGGTTTTGGTACTCCAACAGGAATTGAGCTTCCTGGAGAAGCCAGTGGAATGATCTTGCCAAAGTCAAAGATATATCCTGTCGACCTCGCTACTATGTCTTTTGGTCAAGGAATCGCTGTAACTCCAATCCAAATGATTACAGCTTTTTCAGCCGTGATAAACGGTGGAAACCTCATGGTTCCACATATTGTAAAATATATCGAAAACGGCGATAAAAAAATTAAAGAATATAAGCCTCAAATAGTTAGACAAGTTATCTCTAAAAAAACATCCGATACAATGAGACATATACTTGAAAAAACAGTAACAGAGGGTACCGGCCAAGCAGCAAAAGTACCTGGCTATACAGTAGGTGGAAAAACAGGTACAACGGAAAATTATGCTCCAGGGAAATACGTAGCATCATTTGCTGGATTTGCACCAGTTGAAAACCCAAAAATTGCAGTATTAGTTCTTGTTAAAAATCCAACACAAAATGGTCATATGGGAGGAGAAGTAGCCGCGCCAATAGCACAAGAAATATTAAGAGATACTCTTAGGTATTATGACACAGTAAAAAAGTAAAAAAATAATAATACCCGTTATTTTTAGTGCACCAACTGACTTACACTGTTTTTTATTTCCTCTGTTATATCAAAGGCATTTTTGTTATTTCCTATTCCTTCTTTTATTTTTGCTATCACTGTGTTGTTTATTTTTCTCCATCCGTCAAATTGTGGGATGATATTTGTATAATTAATAGCTAATTCAATTCTTTTCATTTTGTCATCTTCAGTAACTTTATCTTTTTTAACTGGTACATAACCTAACTCAATCACCTTTTGTTGGTCTTCTGTAAGAAACTTTATAAATTTATACTCCATCTCAAGCTTTTTTTCATCTTTTTCCTTCTTTATGCCATAGGCATATATTTTAGGTGATAATGTCAATGGTATGCCACTTTCCCCTTCGGGGTACATCGCTACATCAAACTCAAACAACTTTCCTTTTGACTGTAAATTTTTAAGCTGTGCTATTTTATAACTTTCTTCTACTAATACTGCAGTGTTTTTAGTAGTAATAAAGTCTTGCCACAACTTTTCCCTCTCTCCCTCAAGTGAAACAGGATTGACCACCTTATATTTATTAAATAAATCCAAAACTTTTTGCACTCCTGAAACTGCTTGAGGGCCAAAAAAAGAATACTTTTCTTTGTCAAAAGCTCTCGCACCATCTAAAAGTAAAAACCCCCATAAATTATAATTATCAGGTGCAAGAGAAATGCCTAATCCATAAAAGTATTTTTTATCCTTTTTACCTTCAGTATAAGTCAATTTTATCATACTATCCACAAATTCTTCGTAATTCCACTCGCCGTTTTCAGGAAGTTTAATTTCTTTTTCATCAAACATATCCACATTTAAAAAAAGCACATTAGTATACATTCCTAAAGGCATTCCATAAATATTGCCTTTATAACTTATAGCATCAATAACGCCTTCCTTGTATTGCTTCTTAAACTCTTCATCTACATATTTATTGATAGGACTTAAATAATCCTTTGAAATAAAATAAAAATCTGCCCCAACAGGTAAAATATCTGGCAAAGAGCCATCTTTAGAAGAGTTAATCAGTTTTTCATATCCGTCTTTGTATGAAAGAGGCTCAAAATCTATTACCACACCCGGGTATTTGTACTGAAATAATTCTATTCTCTTTTTTATAAATTCAAATCCTCCCGGGTCTCCTATTGAAGGATGAGGGAAATCCCAAAAAGTTATTATCCCCCTAAACTCCTCTTCTACCTGATTTTTTTCTTGTATTTGTTCTTTTTCATAAAGATTCATATAGTAAGGCCAATACATAAGAAAAAATATCACTAACAAATATAACAAAATAGTAAAAGGCTTTCTCACATTAACCACCTCTTACTATCTATATTCTCAAAATTACTCTTAAATAACTTAAAAAGCAGGATAGCTTTCCTAATTCTACCCTGCTTTTTTATCAATTTATATTTTAAGCCCTGCTTTTCTCCAATCCTCTTTGAATCTTTCTATTCCCGCATCTGTCAACGGATGTTTTACCATCTGCATGAGCACTTTATATGGTACTGTCGCTATATGTGCCCCTAGTTTTGCTGCCTGTAAAACATGTATAGGATGTCTTACACTTGCAGTGATTATCTCTGTATCTATGTCGTAATTATTGAATATCGTAACAATATCCTCAATAATCTGCAAGCCATCTGTATTTATATCATCAAGCCTTCCTACAAAAGGACTTACATATGTCGCACCTGCACGAGCTGCGAGTAATGCTTGATTTGCTGTAAATATTAATGTCACATTTGTTTTAATCCCTTCTTTGGAAAGAACATTTACTGCTTTCAACCCTTCAGCCGTCATAGGAATTTTTATTACTATATTTTTATGTATCTTTGCAAGCTCTCTTGCCTCTCTAATCATGCCCTCACTGTCATCACTTATAACTTCTGCACTTATAGGACCATCTACAATTTGAGTAATTTCTTTTACTACCTCAATAAAATCTCTTCCTTCTTTAGCAATAAGAGATGGGTTTGTAGTAACACCTGATATTACACCTAATGCATTAGCTTCTCTTATTTCGTCAACATTTGCAGTGTCAAGAAAAAATTTCATCACTTCATCCCTCCGTTATCAATTTATTTACCTTTATTATATATCTAACTTTAAAAAATTAAAAGCCAATGCTTTATATTATGCAATTTTTATTTTATCTTCAAAACAAGCCTTCAAAAACTCAAACAGTATTCTTAGATAACTCATATCTTAAATGGTCTATAAATTGCTTTGCACTTCGAGGCGACCTGCCATTATGCCAAATACCCCATTGCAATGCTTTTTCCTTTAAGAGATTCCATTCAATTTCTATATTGTGCTTTTGAGCTAAACCCTTAACAATTTTTAAATACTCTTCTTGACTTGGAGTAACAAATGTAACAGTTATCCCAAATCTATCGCTTAAAGAAAGTTTTTCTTCTCTCGCATCTGTATTATGAAGTTCATTGTCCTCTATATTTTCTGTAACAATATGCCTCCTATTTGACGTCGCATAAATTACTACATTTGAAGGTAAAACCTCTACTCCACCTTCTAATACTGACTTAAGTTCTTTATACTCCACTTCACTTTCATCAAAAGATAAATCATCAAAAAACAATATAAATTTCATTCCCCTGTCTTTAATTATATCAATTATGTATGACAAATCTTTTACATCATTTTTGCTAATTTCAATAAGCCTCAAGCCTTCTTTGTAAAATTCATTGAGCAAAGCCTTAACAGTAGAAGACTTTCCAGTACCTTTATCGCCGTATAAAAGCACATTATTTGGAGGAAAACCTTTTAAGAGAGCTTTCGCATTTTCTATAACTATTTTATGTTCTTCTTCATATCCTATCAAATCCTCAAAGGTTATAGGGTCAACATTTTCTATTCCTTTTAATTGTCCTGACCCATTTTCTGTAACCCATCGAAAAGCTTTATATTTTCCAAAAATGCCGCAACCGTTTGAATGGTAATAATCAGATAGATATTCAGCAATTTTACCCTCTTTTAGTTCCCATAAATTTCCTAACATGAAAGTGGTATTGTTAACTTTTTCATAAAAAATATTATTAACAGAGTTTTCAAAGTCAGGTAATTCCGTATTTAATAAACTATTTACAGTTTCTGCTATGTTTACATAGCAAAATTCCTTTAAAATCCCTATTTCTTTTTCAATAGTCTTAATAATTAAATTGCTCACAGCATTAAAACCATATTTTTCTGAAATGTGGCTAAAGGGGTTTTCATCATAAGCGATTTCTTCTGCCAAAAAAGTAGGCCAAATATTTTTATGAATCCTCTTTTTAAAAGCATATTCAGTAATACCTTTGTAAAAACTGCTATATTCAGAATAAATAAACTCAATAGAGGGCTCTTCTTTTAAAAGTTCTTGTAAAATTTTAATCCCTTTTCTTATTAAGCTATGATTTGTAATATTTCTATAAATCACTATTTCATTTAACCCGTTTAAAATATTTTTTAATTTTTCTTTATTTCCCAACTGCATCATCTCCTATAACATAGTTTAAAAAATTTCTACTTTATCTCTTTATCTTATTAAATTATATCATAAAAGCAATATTTACTAAAATTTATTGTGTCCTGTGAGATAGTGTCAAGATACTGTAGGATAATTTTTAGCAACAACCCATGAAATATCTTAAATCGTAACTTTTCTGTAAGGCTTGTTTTTCTTAATTTTTCTATATTATATTTTTCATACTTTGAAGTATCACTTTTCTCCCCTCCTGCAATTTTAAAAGGGTATTATCTCATCGTGAGATAATACCCTTTATTTATAATATTTAAACTATCTTTATAGCTTCTTAGAAAAAATTGCTAATACTCCTATGATTGCCAAACCAAATATCATCAGGCTTGTTTGTTCAATAGAGATAATACCCATAATAGCAACAATAGCTATAGCTACTGGAATTACATACTTAATAAGATTGTACCATACGTTAAACAGTGGAAACTTAATAGTTCCACCATTTGTAAGCTCATCCTCAAGGTCCTCCTTCTTAACGACCCAGCCAACAAATATAGCCAGTAACAATCCACCGATTGCAAGGAATATCTTATCTGTTAAGATATCGAAGAAGTCAAATACTCCAACTCCAAGGAATTTTACATCTGACATAACTCCCAATGATAGGGATGAAAAAATTCCTGTAACTAACATAATAGTTCCGGAGATATAAACAGCTTTCTTTCTTTCCATTCCTCTTTCGTCAATCAGATAAGCTGTAACTACTTCAAGTAATGATATTGATGAAGTAAGAGCTGCAACTGTAAGAGCAATGAAGAATATAACTGAGAAGAGAATTCCCAATGCTCCCATTTCAGCAAAGATTGTAGGAACAACTACGAATACCAACCCTGGTCCAGCTGTTGGTTCCATTCCATAAGCAAACACCGCTGGGAATATTGCCAAACCTGCAAGAATAGCAACAATAGTATCCATTAATGTAACTATCAACGCGTTGCTTGGAAGGTTCTCACTCTTACTTAGATAACTACCGTATGTTATCATACAGCCCATACCTAAACTTAGAGAGAAGAATGCCTGTCCCAAAGCTGCAAGAAAGGTCTGACCAGTAACAGCACTAAAATCAGGTTTGAATAGGAATTCAATACCCGCTCCCGCTCCTGGTAATGTTATACTTCTAAGTGCGATTAGAATAAGTAGCACAAATAATGTAGGCAGAAGAATACTGCTTGCTTTTTCAATTCCCCCTGCAATACCTCTGGCAACGATAAAGATATTCATTGCTAAGAATATGCCCATCCAAATCAAAGGCTCCACTGGGCTAGAGATAAAGCCACCAAAGGCATCAGCAATTGATCCTGCATTTGACAGTAGGCCTGTTACAGATTTTACTACATAGGCAAGTGCCCAACCTCCTACAACAGGATAGAATCCCATTATAAAGAAGGCAGTAAGTATACCAAGAACCCCTGCAAAGGTCCAATTTTTGTTAATAGATTTGTACGCTCCAACTGCTGCTAAGCCGGTTCTACGTCCGATAGCAAATTCTGCGATCATGATACTGAGACCGATGACTAATGCGAATACAAAATAAATTAAAATAAATGCACTACCACCGTTTGAACCGGCCATGTATGGGAATCTCCAGATGTTACCAAGCCCAATTGCTGAACCTGCAGCTGCCAGGATAAATCCAATCCGAGAACCCCAACTTTCTCTTTGTCTTTTTTCCATCAAATATTCCCTCCTTAAGTATGTAAATTGCATATTAAATGCAACACTTAAATAAGGATTCTATAAACGGAATAACCTTTTTATTTTTTATTTTTTATTTTTTATTTTTTATTTTTTATTTTTTATTTTTCATTTTTCACCTCATCTCTCTCGTATAATATGATTGTATATAAAATTTCCAGTTAAGGTTTAAAAACTTAAACAGGAAATTTTAAACCTCCAAATAAACTGTTCTTTGATAAATTATAATATGAAATTATGACACAAAATTATTCAACAAGCAACAGCTACACCAACCAACTTTTTTATGCTTATGAGGTTCAATAAGCTGTAACTTTAGTACATATTATCTTTTGTTATAATTATGTGCTATAATGATGATAACAGAAGTAATGAAAGGAATGAAGATAGATGAGCTTAACATTGAATTCACAAAAGTTGAAAATAGAGAAAGTGACAAAAATGACTTTTGGGAGAGTATAATATTCTCAATTAGAAAATAAAATGTTTTTGAAAGCAGTATAACCAAAAAAGGAGTGATTATTTCAAATCACAAAATTGAAAATTAAATCAACACAAATACGAAAGGGGAGTCGTGTAAATGCATTACAAAATATCAAGTGAAAATCACATATTTAGTTTTACAAAAGATAATAAGCCTGTACTATTCGTAAAAGACGGCGATGAAGTAGAGATTGAAACATTAGATTGCTTTTCAAATCAAATCAAGTCAAATGAAGATAAGCTTGAGCAAATGGATTGGAACAAAGTAAACCCTGCAATTACTGCTCTAAATTATGTAAAGAGCTGGGATCTACTGATTCCAGCTCTTTATGAATTTTTTGAATTCCTCTAGTAATACTTTCACTTTCAATAAAAAAATAAAATATTAATAGTAATACTTCTTAATATTATCTCTATAAAGTCCCGGAGGATATCCTTCTTCTCTTTTAAAAAATTGATTAAAATAATATTCACTAGAAAAACCTAGTCTATTAGCTATTTCTTTAATTGAAATATTTGTATTTTTTAGCATTTCTTTTGCCTCCTGAAGCTTAAGAAAGTTTATTAGCTCTTTTGTAGATTTATTTGTTTTTTCTTTTACAATTCTATTTATCTGTTTAGGACTGAGATGAAGATAATTTGCTATATCTTCTACTTTACGAACATCTGAAATATTATCTTCAATAAATTTTTTTATCAAAGTAAACCTATAATCAGTTTCTTTTAATTTTTTAGGCACAGGATAATAAGAAGATATTTTGTTATCAAAAACCAAGGCACGTGCAGCCATAGTAAGTATCATGACAATTAAACTTTTTATATTATTGTAAAATCCTATTTTTTGTGCATATGCCTCTTGTAGAGCTAATTCGAAATACTTCATTGCTCCATATCGATCTTTGACTGGAAAACATTTTGCTGAGCTTAATATTTCAAAAATAATATCTATTTCAGAGAAAACTTCTTTCTCTGTTTTTTTAAAATCACAATTTATGCTATATTCTATATATTTTTCCCCTATTGAACGTTGCTCATGATAAATTCCCGGTGCTGTAACATAAAATTCACCTTTTTTGACTACAAATTGCTCATCATCAAGAATAACTAGTGAATCCCCTTCCGGAACAAAATGAAATTCAAAACTAGAATGAGTATGTCTTGGTATTTCCCATTCCCCTTCTCTAACCATCACTCTAAACCATAATACATTTATTATAAAATCATCAATAGAAACTTGAATATCCAGTTTAGATAATTCTTCAGAAGCTCTATACATATTCACAAAATGCCACCCCCACAATAGGAGCACTACATATAAACTTAATACATACTTATTCTTATCAAAGCTAAAATTACTTAAAAAAATTTTTTAATTAACGTTATATGTTCATTAATAACTATCTTTTATTCTAACTTATATCACTTAACTTTGAAAGTTTTTATTTCATACGGTTTAAATACGCTACTAAAAACACCATTTTGAATCTTTACTATATCTCCTACAGGTTGTTCCAATAAATCAGTCTCTACCACTGTTTCAGCAAACAATGATATTTTCACATTTCCTACCGTCTCTACTCCATTTGTTTCGTACATCCTCAATATTATAGAATCATCATCTTCAGCTCTTTTTATAGCCGCTATAATGATATTTTCCGGTTCTACTTCTACTGTAGTCATTACATCTCCTAATATCCCTTCATGAGGATCATCATAAAAAGCTTCCAATCTGTTGTTAAATTCATATCCACATCTCGTAGAGCGTGCATTTGTCCAGTTTCCAGTATGAGGATATACTGCAAACTCAATCTCATGTTCTCCTATCTCAGGAAGCGGATCAGGAAAATAAGAACTTCTTATTAAAGACATGCGCATAGTATCACCTAAAAAATCAAACCCATAATAGTAAATTCTAAAGCTAATATATATTGACGTAGATTTGATTTTAATTCATTGGATGATACATACATAATTCCCACCTCTACTTTTGAACCTAATTTTTATTCTTTCAAACCTGTCAATTTTATACCTTCTATCAAATATTTTTGAGCAAATGCAAAGAAAATGATAGTGGGTACCACGGAAATAGTAGCTGCTGCCATCATCCAATTCCAATAAGTACCATATCTGTCTAGAAACTGAGGAAGCCCTAGCGCAAGAGGATATTTACTTTCATCGGTTAAATATATCAAAGGTCCTAAATAGTTATTCCACGCACCTATAAAAGTAAACAAGGTTATCAAAAATAATACAGGTTTAGCAAGAGGTAGCATTATTCTTGTATAAATTTGTAATTCTGATGCCCCATCAATTCTCGCAGCATCTAGAAGTGAATCAGGTATTGTCATAAAAAATTGTCTTACAAGGAAAATACTCAAGGGATTGCCAAAGAAACTGGGAATTATGAGTGGTAAGAAAGTATTTATCCATCCAAGTTTTTTAAAAATTAAAAATTGAGGTATCATAGTAACTGCAAAAGGTAGCATTATCGTGGATAACATAATGTAAAAAAGTATATCTCGCCCTTTCCAATTAATTTTAGAAAAGCTGTAAGCAACTAACGGAGAAGAGAAAAGAGTACCGACTATTACTCCAGTAGTAATTATTACACTATTTTTGAAATATCTCCAAAAAGGAAAATATTCTGTGGCTTTTTTGTAATTTTCAAAAACAAGAGGAATAGATATTATCTTTGGTGGAGACGCATAAAGATCTTGATTCGCTTTTAAAGATGTTGTTACCATCCAAAGAAGTGGAAGCATGTATATAAAAGTTACTAATATCAATAATAATCTTGTCATATTGGTATGAAATATTTTTTTTATTTTCAGATTTTTAAACATCGCTATTGAAATCCCCCTTTTTAACTATTTTTCACTACCACCGTAAAAAGTCCATCTTGCGGAAGTTTTAAATATTAAAATGGTAAGAATAATTGTTACGATAAATAATATCCATGCCATTGCAGAAGCTATCCCCATATGTAAATACCTAAACGCATGTCGGTACAAATACATTACATAAGACAAAGAAGCGTTAGCTGGTCCTCCACCTGTCATTATTTGAGGCAAATCAAAAATCTGCACTGCTCCTATCGTAGCAGTAATTAAATAATAAAGAATAGCAGGTGACATAAGAGGTAATGTTATCTTCCAAAAAGTTTGCCAACCAGTAGCTCCATCAAGCATAGCAGCTTCATATAAATCTTTTGGTATATCATTTATCGCTGCCATAAATATTAAAGCTGTTCCTCCTGCTCCCCATTGTGAAAGAAGCACAATAGTAAATTTAACCCAGTTCTCATCATTTAACCACATAGGTCCATTTATTCTGAAAATAGACAAGAAACCATTTACAAGACCGAAATATGGATTAAAAAAAACCAACGAAATAACAGCAAGAGCATAAACCGGTACAATACTCGGCAGATAAATTAAAGCCCTGTATAAATATTTTTCTTTCAATGGTTGTACTAATAATAGTGCTAATATTAAACCAACAATAAGTCCGAGAGGAACTAATCCCGCAGCGTAATATCCTGTATTATAAAAAGCTTTTAAAAACAATTCATCTTTGAATATACTAGTATAATTTTCTAAACCTATCCATTTAGGCTTAGTTGCAACATTATATTTAGTAAAACTGTAATAGAAAGAAGCAACTATAGGATAAAATGTAAAAATTAAGAAACCTATTATCCACGGTAAAGCAAACAATAGCCCGTTTACGTTATTTCTCATTTCGAGAGATAATTTTTTCGATTTAAACATTATCGTAAGCCTCCCACAAATTTATTTGCCTAACCTTGCCCTTTGAAAAGGGCAAGGTTAGGCTTTTAGAATATGACTTTTTATTCACTCAGAGCTTTATCAAGTTCTTTTTGAACTTTCTCTTGTGCTTCTTTCAAAGCCTGTTGAGGTACTTTTTTACCATAAAGTGCGTCATCTCTAGCCCTTACTAACTCATCCCAAACAAGTGCTCCTACTGGTACAACAGGGCGGCTGTGAGCATTGGGGCCATTTAAAAGTTCATAAAACAATTTTTGATCTGGATCTTCTTTTACAACCTCCAATGTACCTTCTTTAATTGCAGAAAAATGAGCAGTATCTTTGGCATATTTTATAGCACCCTTTGTAGCCATCCATTGAATAAATTCAGCTGCTTCTTTTGGATGTTTTGCACCTTTTGGAATAACTAAACTCCAACCTCCTGCCCAAGTTGAATCTTTTTCCCTACCTCCAGGATATGGTATTGGAGCTATTCCCCATTCACATACTTTAGGATCTGCAAATTTTCTCAGCGTGCTCAAAAACCAGTTACCATCTATCCTCATAGCTTCTTTTCCCATCATAAATGGATCAACAGGCTCTGCTCCTCCACCATCCCCAAAAGCAGCAAAGAAAGAATCAATATTTTTTATTCCATATTTATCAGCATAGGTTTTCTGCCATTCTAGTGAAGCAACAATCTTAGGATCATCTGCAAAAGTAAATTTTTTGGTTTCATGATCATAAAATTTTCCTCCAAATACCCAACCCCAAGTGTAAGGCCATCCTTGACCACGCCAAGGAATAAAACCTATTTGCAAAATTTTTCCCCCTTGCACTTTCGTGAGTTTGTTAGCATATTCATCGAGTTCTGATATAGTTTGTGGTGGTCTTTCCGGATCTAATCCTGCTTCTTTAAATAATTTTTTATTATAATATAAAACCCTTGCATCAGTATCCCACGGAAGTGCATAAAGTTTTCCTTTATAAGTTGCTTCTTCAATTGCAAAATCGAAAAATTTACTCTTTAAGTCATCAATATTTGTACCCAATTGTGTTAGATAATCTTCTAAGGGTTCTAACATGCCTGCATGAGCTCTTTGTGCTACTGTAAATCTATCAAGATAATAAACGTCAGGTCCTTCCCCTGCTGCAACAGCTGTCATTAATTTCGTTGCATCTGTTTCGTCACCTGGAACTAATACCGCTTTTACTTCAATGTTCGGATGTTCTTTGTTAAACATTTGAACTGCTTCTTCAATAGACTGTCTATCAGTCACTACCTTCATATTATGCCAGAAAACAACTTCTACTTTCTTTTGTGAAGTTTCTGTTTGAGGCGCTGGAGCTCCTTCAGATGACTGGGAAGTTTTTTGTCCTCCACACCCTGCCAACATTATCGTGAGTGCAAAAACAATAACTACCATCAACGAAAGATACTTTTTTGTTTTACCCACAACATTCATCCCCCTTTTTATTTTATTCATATTTGCTATTGTAGAACCACAAAATTGTTTAAATGGTTCTACTCTCTATTTCAAAGGAATTCCCTTTTTTAAAAATAGGGATCCTTTGAAAACAAATTTAGAATTTTTTTATTTCATATATTCATACTTGATTGTTAACTTTTTATTTAAATTTTTATAATGAATTTAAAACCTAATAGTTTACACCTCTTTCTATAGCTTCTGCTACAATTGAATTAGCTTCCTTTTGCTCTAAATTCATAACAACTATTCCACTTATACCAATTATTGACAACATTTCTCCTGTCTTACCTAATATTCGTTTTGGAATCATACAACCTCTCACCTTTTTTGTATTTATGCATTTTTTAAACGTTTTTATAATTCTTCTTATACTTTATATCTAGATTGCTATTATTAAATGTGTTTTCTTTTTAAACTTTACCGGAAAGCATTTCTTATTGATTAGCAATTGTTAGAAACTCTTTTTACCTAGGGATAATTATTGCAGTAGTTGTATGTTATCACATAGGGTTTAAATAGGAGGTCAGACGCTCAATAAGGATATGTTTTTATTCTTTTTTATTATTATAAATGTACTATAAATTTTATAAAATTCTATTCCAGGACATTATTTTAAGTTTTTGGGACATTTCAAATGTGATCAACATTTGCTCTTTTGTCGTTTTCAATAGAATTGGCCCAACAAGTTTCCAAATAAGGTCCTATAACAGCAATTGATATAGATCCTAAAAAAATACTAACCAATAAAATAACAAAACCTTTTGGTGGAACAAACAAAAATATAAGATTGGAGAAAGTAAACAAAACCATACCAGCAAGCAAAACTTTTTTGTTATCTTTATTACTTAATCTTGGAAGAGTTATGTACATTGTTATTAAAGTTATAAATGCTCCTATCCCAGGAAACAATGCTATAAACTTATCTTCTATTTGAAGGTAAGACGTTAAGTACAAATTGTAATAGGTAAATCTCAATATATTCTGAAAATTGTTCAGTACTATAATTATTAATAAAATCAGATTGTTTTTATGAGTTATAATGTAATTCAATGAAACTATATATCCAATTTCTTCTGCAGATAATCCACTTCGATTCATGTAAAGAATTTGATATGTCATAAACATATTTATTGGTATCATAAAAAGCGGTTCTAATATTATACTTATTTGGGCATTTCTATTCATCATTATAAAATTGGAATACAATTCTTTCATTTTATCCCACCTTCCTAAAAAATATAACATCAAAATAAAAATTTTACAGAACCCTAACCCACAGGTTCTGTAAAATTTTTATACGAAAAGTTGGTTATTATTAAAATTTTATCTTAAATGTTTTAATTTCATAAGGTTTTATTTCAAATTTAAAGCTATTCCCTTCGAAATCTATTTTGTTTATTTCATTTTCCATAAGATCACATTCAATTACATCTTTTATTTCCTTAAATAAAGTTAAGGTAACTTTTTCTCTTTTGTTTTGATATTCATATAATCTTACAATAATGTCATCACTTTCTTCTGCTTTTTTTACAGTTTCGACTATCACATTTTCTTTATCTACATTAAGTAAAGAAAATCTTTCTGGCAAAACACCATCATGTGGCCCTTCAATTTTAGCATACATTGGACAATTTAAATTATATGCCATTTTTACAGTATTCCCATCTTTCCAATCTCCTTTATGAGGATATAGGGAATATACAAATTCATGAATTTCTTTATCAGCCTCCTCATTGGGATAAATCGCAGATTTAAGAAGAGTAAGTCTCATTACTAAATCTTTAATGTCGTACCCATATTTACTATCATTTAATAAACTTACTCCATATCCTCCTTCAGATAAATCAGCCCATTTATGCGCAGGAACTTCGAAACGCGCATAATCCCAACTCGTGTTCCAATGGGTTGGTCTTTCTATATTTCCAAATTGTATTTCATAAGTTGCTTTATCTGCGTGTATATCAACTGGAAAAGCCACTTTGAGCAATATTTGCTTTTCCTTCCAGTCTATTTTATTATTAAAATCTATCCTCGGTATATCGTTATACACATATATTATCTGTTCAATAGTTGAATCTAAAAATTTCTTTTTTACTTTAAGTGCTCCTCTAACTGGGCCTGTCTCTAAAACTTCAATTTTTTCTACATCATTAATTTCCCACATCTTTTCTTGATAATAAATATTAATATCCCAGGCATCAAAGTTATGTGGTTTATCTTCAAAAGCTTGGAGTACATTACCTTTTTGATTATTTTTAAGTACTTCCCTTTCGTTTAATTTGTCATAAATAGAGATAATATTACCATTGTCATCAAGTTTAATATTAAAGAATTTATTTTGTATCTCTTTTTCGTTTATTTTAATTTCACTACTTGTCTGAGAGAAATTCTCTGCTTTCTTTAAGGTATATACTTTGTATCCTTTTGATGGAACATTTTCTGCAAAAAATATTATTTTGTTACTTCCGACTTTCTGTGAAGTTATTAATTTTTCTCCATCATACACTAAAACATTAGACCAACCCTCAGGTAATTCAAATTCAACTATATCAGATCTTTCAAAACTAAGTTGATTAAATACAACTAAAGAAATATTTTTTAAATTAATATTAGAACATATACTATCTAAGGCAGAATTTATTATATTTTTCCCTCTAGCATTAATTTCTTCATACTGCTTTTTTGATTCTTCATAAACTTCTTTTATCGAAGAACCTGGAATTATATCGTGAAATTGATTAGGCAAAGTAATTTCCCAATTTTTATTAATTTCACTTTGAGGATATTTTTTCCCTTGTAAAATCATGTTCATAGTAGAAAATAATTCAGAATCTAAATTTAGAAATTCCGTCTTTCTATTATATTTTTTGTTTCTTGCCATAGAAGTATAGGTTCCCCTATGATATTCTAAATAGAGTTCGCCTACCCATTTAGGAAGTTTAGGATTACCTTTTACAATTTTTTCTAACTGTTTAAAAAAGTCTATCGCTTTTCCCATTTTTACTTTAGGAGCACCTGGTATACCTTTTGCGAGTCTCTTTCCATTTTCCAGCATCTCTTTAGTAGGACCACCACCACCATCTCCGTAACCATAGCTATTTAAAACGTAATTATTTATTTCTTTTTGTTGATACCTTTGCCAACACCCCATAACTTGTGAAGGATTTAAATTACCATTATATGTAGTAAACCATCCTTTAGGTTCTCCTTTTACATAATCAGTAGTTGTTATAAAATGTGTTAGTATTTCTGTTCCATCTATTCCTCTCCACATAAAGGTATCATAAGGCATTTTGTTGTATTCGTTCCAACTAATTTTAGTTGTCATAAAATAGTCTATTCCACTTTTTTTAAGAATTTGTGGTAAAGCAGCACTGTAACCAAATACATCAGGTAACCATAATATTTTGTTATCTACTCCAAATTCTTTTTTGAAAAATCGTTTTCCAAATAAGATTTGTCTGACAAGTGATTCTCCCGATGTAAGATTTGTATCTGCTTCTACCCACATCGAACCTTCTGCTTCCCATCTTCCTTCTTTTATTCTTCTCTTTATTTCTTCATATATCTCTGGATGGTCTTCTTTTATAAACTTATATAATTGTGGTTGACTCGAGATAAATATATATTCTGGATATTGTTTCATAAGATTTAAAACAGTTGAAAAACTCCTTGCTGCTTTTTCTTTTGTCTGTGACAATGTCCATAACCAAGCAATATCAATATGCGTATGTCCAACACATATTTCGATTACATCATCATGTCCGCAATACTTTTCGTAAAACTCCTTTTCTAAATATTCATTAGCTTTATTTATAGAATTATAAAAGTCTTTACTAAATGGTTTTCGAAGGTCTAAAATATTAATAGCTGTTTGCAAATATTTTAAGGTATTTATATATTCTAAACTATCTTTTTCTAACAGTTTAATTATATCCAATGGAACTTTTATATTATAATAAAGCTTTTCAATTTCTTTTTCTAAAATAGCTATCTCTGTATAAAGGTCTATGTACCCTTCTAACATCCCAGCAAAAGCATATAAATCTATATCATACTTTTCTCCGGCCTTTGCATTTTCAGTTAATATTATTTCTCTATGATTAACATCCAATCCCTGGATTAATTTTTTATTAACATAGATAAAAAATTGAGGGTTTAATGCATCCCATTCGCCTTCTCTGCCTGTTGACACTTTATATACTACTGTTTTGCCTTCAAAAGTTTCTGGAATAGCTATTTGTGTTTTAAACCAAAAATGTTTATCTGTTCCTCCATATCGGTCTCCTCTTTTGAATATATCCCAATTCTCCCCATCTTCCTCCAACAAGTGATAAGAGTTATAACCACATTCTTTAAATCTATACATATCTACTGGAACCTCTTGCGAATAAATATAACTTTCTAATTCCTTTAAAATACGCTCTATTCTTTCTAATTGAAAATACATCGTCTTCTTCTCTCCTTTCATAGCATAATATTCTCGTTTAATATTATAAATTGCAACAAAAGTTTATAAAATTCGATTTATAGACATTCTTTTAAGTTTTTGAGACATTTTTAGTTTGTAGGAATTTATTTTTTCAAAAATTATTGATTAGCTACCAATAGGAAATTATACATACTATAATAAAACCCACCCCAAAGGGTGGGTTTTTAATATCCTATTGACTTAGTTTTTATAGATACATTGCTTTCTTCCGCTACATAATGAGATTTAGCTTTTAAAATTATTTCTCCCGGCTTTCGTGTCGATTTTACATAAACTGCTCCTCTGCCAGCCTCTAATGTCAACGGATTTTCTCCAATCAGTTTTCCTTCACCTTCTATTTCAAATGATACAGGTATATTAGCATATGGAAGAATAGAGCCGTTTTCATCTACAACACTTATAACAACCCGTGTACAATCAGCGCCATCTGCCATAATCTCATTATCATCACAAGAAAGAATTAATTTATGTGGTTTCCCATATGGCCTTAATGTATGTCTTGCTACTTCCTTACCGTCTATCAAACCTATCGCAGTAATAGAAGCGTTATTAACTCTTACCTCCATATAGTTGATTCCGCATTCCTTCATTGAAAATTCAAAAGGCGGATGTGGTAAACTAGGAAAATCAACTCTATTGGGCATTTGTCTTTTCACAAATTTATCATTTATATAAAGTTCTACTTCTTCGCAATTGCTAAATACAAGCAATTTATCGCCGTTCTCTTCCTCAAATGATGGTATTAAGTACGAAGCTATAAACACATAGGGTCCATATAAGTGCGGGTCGGCTTGACTCCTGTAAAAATGAGCTGCAAACTTTGGAAGTCTAAATATATCACAGACTCCATGATAGCATATATTGTCTCCTGAACCAAAAGCACTTGTGGTATTATAATCAAATGCACACCAGCCTGATGCACCAGCCATGTTTGGTATCCCATATTGTTTGTCTTGAATAAGAGCATGCAACCTTGCATGAGTAATAAGTCGATTAAGGTTATCATAAGATTTTGTCGGATACATGTGACCCATATATTCTGTTACCATATACTTTTTGTGATTTGGAAGTTGTATTTTGCCTTCTAAATTGTATATAAAGTCGTTATATGTAAATACATCCTCTAGCTTTTCACTATCTCTTAAATATCTAACACCACCTGTTGGTCTACTTCTGTCTAATTTATGAGCTATTTCATTCATTTCTTTATAAAAATCGTGGTCATCTAAAGACTCATTTATTCGCACACCCCACATAAATATACAAGGATGATTTCTATCTCTTAAAATCATTTCTTTTAAATTCTCTTTTGCAATGTTCTTCCAATTTTCATCGCCTATATGCTGCCATCCAGGTATCTCTTCAAAAACTAACAAGCCTATCTCATCACATCTATCCAAAAATGAAACAGCCTGCGGATAATGTGACGTCCTAACATAATTTAATCCCAAGTCATACTTTAGTATATCTGCATCTTTTCTTTGAACCCTATCCGGCATAGCACCGCCAACATAAGGAAAAGTCTGATGTCTGTTTAATCCTCTTAATTTTAAAGGTTCACCATTAATATAAAACTTACCGTCATCTCCAAAATGCACAGTTCTTATTCCTGTTCTAAAAGTATAATTATCTAAAATTTCATTCTCTGCAATAAGTTTTACAGACACATTATATAAATATGGATGATCTGGATGCCAAGTTAATGGATTGTCCATCTTTATTCGCTGTACAATCTCCTTTTGCATGTCTTTAACATCAGTAACCGAAGATGAACACACAACACCTTCTTTATTTATAACCTCTGTCAATATTTTTGCATTTCTTACCTCTTTACCTTCGATAGTTGTAGTAATTGAAATTTCCGCAACAGAATCTTGCAATTTATCAACAACAAAATAAACATCTTGTATATAAGTTTCATTTAAAATTTTCAACCATACATTTCTGTATATTCCACCAAACAACATATAATCTACAAGAAAACCTTCTGGAGGAATATCTTTATGTTCTCTTGAATCCACTTGTACAGCAATCAAATTTTCAAAATCGCCATATTTGACATATTCTGTAATATCAAATTCAAAAAGGGTATATCCTCCTTTATGTTCTCCTACGAATTCGCCATTTACATAAACCTTCGCAACAGTCATAACACCTTCAAAATGAATATAAACCTTTTTACCCTCATATTTGCTATCTAGTTTAAAGTGCTTTCTATACCACGAAACAAACCTATAATCTTCCTCTTTAAAATAGTGATGAGGAAATATCTTGTTTGCATGAGGAAGACTAACAAATTCAAAATTGCTTTCATCAAAATCAAGTTTATATGCATCATTTAAGTCTTCAGGAATATATAGCCAATCTACATTAAAATTCAATACTTCTCTACCCATCTTTTAAATCTCCTTCTTAAAGTGCATCATAACACTTTGAAAATCCCCTTCCAATTTTGGTGTTGTAATTCGTTATTAAATTTTTGTACAGCTCAAATCTTTTTATAAATTATGGTATTTTTTTACTTCGATAGAATTATAAACCCACCGCAAGGTGGGATTAAAATGTCTCTACTAATTTCTTCACGTTCATTTCCTTTCTTATAATGCATTTTGTTAAATTAACTCTAAAGTTAGTTGACTTTAATTGTATGTACATACAATCTTGATAAATTTAGATCCAATGCAAGCTATCTTGCTTAAATTAAGAAACTTATTATAGCGTACCAGAACCTTATTTTTTAGCTAAATATTTCCTAATATCTACAGCAACTGCAGATACAATAATAATACCTTTAATTATCAATTGCCAATACGGATCAATACCAATAAATGTTAACCCATAGTTAATTACACTGAATATCAGCACACCTACTACAACCCCAGGTACAGTACCTACACCACCAGAAACAGACCATCCACCAACTACACACGCAGCTATCGCGTCAAGTTCATACATATTACCATAGTTATTTGTAGCACCTCCTGTCCTTGCTGCTTCCAAGATACCAGCAATGGTATATAAAGTTCCAGCTATAGCAAATAACCATAAAATATGACGTTTTACATCAACACCTGATACAACTGCCGCTTCCCTATTTCCACCAATCGCATACAAATTTTTGCCAAAACTTGTTTTGTTTAAAACTATCCACATGATTATAGTAATAATAACTGCAATAATTATAATATAAGGAATTCCAAAAATACCTCCTGTACCAAGTTCAGAAAAATCTTTCCTTAGTCCTGCAATAGGTTGAGAATTGTTAGGAGGTAAATTAAAATAAATAGAATTTGCTCCATAAACAATGACCATTGTACCCAAAGTAGCAATAAATGGAGGTACACTAAATCTAGAAACTACAAATCCATTTAAAAGTCCAAAACCAAATCCTATCAGAATGGTGATTAAAATAGGGATCCATAAAGGAAGTTGTGGCAAATCAGGAAAAAATCTCCTTGGGTAATCGGGCATTTGAAGTAGCGAAGCAGAAACCACAGCAGCCAACCCTACTAATCGTCCTGCTGAAAGGTCAGCACCTCCTATTAAAATAACAAGTGCGGCCCCTAAAGCAATAATAATTCTTGTAGAACTTTGAAATAGGATATCTCTAAAAACTCTTAGTGATATAAAAGTAGGATCTTTTATGGCAATTCCTATAATTAGTAATATTAATACAACATATATGGCATATTGTGTCAAATAATTTTTAATTTTGTTGTTCATCATTATCTCCTCCGTATTAATTTGTATATTTACTAGCAAGGCGCATTATTTTTTCTTCAGTTGCTTCTTCCTTATCAAGGATTCCAGATAAATAACCTTCACACATCACCATAATTCTATCTGCCATCCCTAAAAGTTCGGGCATTTCAGATGAAATCATTATAATACTTTTGCCTTGCATTGTAAGTTCATTCATAATTGTATATATCTCATATTTTGCACCAACATCAATACCTCGTGTTGGCTCATCAAGTATTAATATTTCAGGAGAAGTAAGAAGCCATCTAGCCAAAAGCACCTTTTGTTGATTTCCACCAGACAAATCTTTAATTAAAGTTTTTAATGATGGAGTTTTGACTCTTAACGCGTTTACCATCTGTTTAGTATCATCTTTTCGTGCCCTGTCATTAAGCAATAAAAAGCGGTTTACATATTTTTTTATATTGGCAATTGTAGTATTTTCTAGTATATTTAGTTCTGGAAAAATTCCTGTCGAACGTCTTTCTTCAGTAAGTAAAGCCATCCCCTGTTTTTTAGCATCAATAGGGGATCTAATGATAACCTCTTTTCCTTTTATAAAAATTCTCCCTGATGCTATCGATCTTAAGCCAAACAAAGCTTCCACAAGTTCAGTACGTTGAGAACCTACTAACCCACCTATGCCTAATATTTCGCCTTTCCTAAGTTCAAAAGAAACATTTTTAAACGATTTTGGCAAGGGTGATGTTAAATTTTCAACTTTGAGAATAACTTCACCTGGCTTACTATTCCTTATTGGAAATCTGTTAGTCATTTCACGTCCAACCATTTTTGATATTATCTTATCTTCAGTTAATTCTTTAGTATCCCATGTTCCAACTACTTTTCCATCACGCATAATAGTTACTTCATCCGCAATTTCAAAAATTTCATCTATCTTATGAGATATATAAATTATTGACACACCTTCTTTTTTTAAAGTGCGGATAAGATCAAACAAATGAGTAACTTCATTCTCTGTCAGAGAAGATGTTGGTTCATCCATAATTATAATTTTTGCATTATATGAAATTGCTTTAGCTATTTCTATATATTGAATTTTTGATGCTGATAAATTTTTTACCAATTCAGTTGGTTTAATATCTATTTCCAACCCTGCTAAAAGTTCTTCTGTATCTTGATACATTTTCTTTTCATCAACTAATTTAAATAAACCATAATTTTTCATAGGAAAACGTCCAAGCCATATGTTTTCCATCACATTGCGATACCTTACAGGGTGTAATTCCTGATGTATCATAGAAATTCCGTGATCTAACGCCTCTTTTGAATTTTTTATACTAAATTTTTTGCCATTTAGTATAATTTCACCCGAATCAGGTTCATAAATTCCAAACAGGCACTTCATTAAAGTTGACTTTCCTGCTCCATTTTCACCCATAATCGCGTGCACAGTACCCGCCCGCACTTTTAAAGTTACATTATCAAGCGCTTTTACTCCTGGGAACTCTTTTGAAATGTTATTCATTTCCAGTATAAATTCATTATTCGTCATCTTAATGCCTCCTGATTCTGCCTTTAAAAAATTTATTATAAAGCAAGGAAAAATCCTTGCTTTATAATATTTTACAATACATTTCTATTGAGTAGCATCGTTAATATTATCCAACGTAATTTTTACATATGGAATCCACACATATTTACCATCTGTTATATCATACCCAATATTTTCTTTAGTTGGTGTCTGACCTTGCGCAAGAACATAAGCCAACATAAAAGCTGCTTTAGCTTGATTCTTAGCGTCATTTAAAACAGTACCAAGTAAAGTTCCCTCTTTAAGAGCTTGAATTCCAGGTACCGTTGCATCAACTCCAACAACAGGAATATATTTGCCATTTTTGAAATAACCTGCTGCCTTTAATGCTTCAATTGCGCCCAAAGCCATATCGTCGTTATTAGCAAATACTGCTTCAATTTTATCACCATAAGCTGCTAAAAAAGCTGCCATTTTATCTTGAGCTTTTACACGGTCCCACATTGCAGTATCTTTAGCAAGTTCTTGCACTTTAATTCCAGCTTCTTTAACAGCTTCAATAGAATATTTGGTACGAAGTTCAGCATCTTGGTGGCCTGGTTCCCCCATTAACATAACATATTGCATAACACCATCATGATTTTTATCAGCTTCAGGATGTGATTTCCAATAATCTGCCATTATTTCACCTTGCAATGTGCCAGATTGTTCTGCTTTTGCTCCTACATAATAAACTTTGTCCCATTTTTTCAGATCATCTGGTAGCGGTTCTCTATTAATAAATACAACAGGAATATTTGCTTGTTTTGCTTTATCAATAATTGTACCTGCAGCAGTGCGATCCACTGGATTAATTATAAGGGCGTTTACCTTCTTTGTTATAAAAAGATCAACTTTATCATTTTGTACTGGCTGTGAATTTTGGCTATCTACAATATCAACTTTAGCTTTGCCTTCTGCCGCTTTAGCAATATTATCACGCACACTTGTCATAAAAGTATCATCAAATTTGTAAATCGCTACACCAATGACAGGTAATTTTTTTTTCGCTTGTATTAGCTGTATTTTGTTGAGAACTGCTGGTTGATGTAGTATTACTAGAACTGCCACATCCAGCAAGTGCTACTGAAATCACAAACACAATCAAGATAAGATAAGTCACCAGTTTCCTCATAAATTACTTCTCCTCCTTTTTGATGATCAAAAATTTAAAAATTAAATTTAATATTTTAAATTTATCTTTCTCTACCACCTTCTTTCACAATAAAGTTCTTATATACAAGAATCAGAAGATTTCAGTGAACGTTATCAGTTAGTACATACTTTATTTAATATTCTAATTAATCTGATTTATGCAATTTTTAAATTTATCACTTTTATATAATAGTTTATTAAAATATTTTCTTTTTTGATGTCATTCATATAATTTTGTTATCATAAATTCAGCTAAGTAAACATTTTAATTGCAAATTGAAAACATCTATTTTTATACTTATTTTTTTATTTTAACTAACTCCTATATTATATATTCGACATGAATTCGAAAATTCCTTCTTCGAAAGCGTAATTTATTAAAAATTTTTATAAACTTTTTGTAACCAAAAATTTACTTCCTGCAATATTTTTCTACAACCTTATCAAATGCACCTTCATCTATATCTTTTACATTTACATTATTGTAAAGCTCCCATTCTTCAACATGCTCAACAGTTTCACCGAGCTGTAATTTTGTAAATGGACTTAATGTTTCTATTTCAAGCATCCAATCGTTTGTATAGGTTTCAAAAGATACGCCAAAGTCAGGATATGTTGCGTCGTGCTGTGGATAATACCTTTTTACAAAAAGATGTCCTCCTCTTGCGTAAGCAGCCCAACCTTCTTGATTGTTAATTCCTAACTTAAAGGGAGCTTTGTTATTAGGATCTTGTTTCAGTGCAATATATTTTTCTCCCCAATACACCCTTTTATCATTCATTTTAGAATAAGGCCAGAGTATAATTTGCCTATTTGGAAGTAAATCTGTGTCTTTATTTGGTTGAGGAATTATTTCGATGCCTTCTGTGTTTAATACTGTAATTGTCCATGCTGAAAGCTCAATAGGCCATGCTCCAAGATTAGTTATCCTGTGTATAAGCCTTACTCTACTCTCATCAGGATTTAATATTATATCGATTTGCTTTTGTGTATTAACCCATTTTTCTGGCTTTTGAATAAGTCTCACACCGTTTTCTATTTCATGCCAATCAACTTCATCGTTGTCTGGTACATATGTCCTCTTTCTGTCTTCAGGGCTATGCCACAGTCTATGGCCACCATAATACCTGTATTCGTCACCTCCTTTTAAGCTAATAGTTTTAGGGTCCAAATTAAATTCGTTTACATCACTTTCAAATCCAAACCTCACAATTCTTGGGCCTATATCAGTTGTAGCCACAACATCAATGATGCCATTAGACAGTTTTATACTATTTTCCCATCCTAAAAAGTTTATTTTTTCCATTTTTATTGCCATACTATTTTCATTCCTTTCTGCATAATTTTTTATTTTTTTCATTACCTCAGTAGGTAAGATTCTTCACTGCGCTCAGAATGACAGAGAGGTGTTACAATACTTCATCCATAACCATATTGGCAGCACCGATGAGTGTAGCATCATCACCTAATTCAGCAAAAGCTATTCTGCAGGAAGAAAATGAATTCTCAAAAGTGCGCTTTTTAGCAGTTTCTATGATGATATCTTCAATAAGCTCACGTGCCTGCACAATCCCTCCCCCTATCAAAATGAGCTCTGGGTTAAATGTATTTATTGTATTGGCTATACCTATTCCTAAATATCTTCCTATAGTTTTTAAAGCATTGACTGCTAATTTATCGTTTAGTTTTGCTGCCTCGTATATCATCTCAGGAGTAACACTGTCTAACATCCCTTCTGCCATTTGATACACAATAGAATCTATACCCTCTTTAATAGATTTAACAACTAAATTCACTAAGGCTTTCTCTGAAGCCAATGCTTCAAAACAACCGTAATTGCCGCAACTACATTGTGGCCCTGCTACATCAATAGTTGTATGCCCTATTTCACCCGCACCGTCACTGGCTCCAGTATATATCCTGCCATTTATAAGTATTGCTGAACCTATTCCATAGCCAACCTTTAAAAATATCATATTTTCAACGTCTTTTGCTTTGCCCATGTGAAATTCTCCTAAAGCCATGGCTCGCACGTCATTTATAACATAAGTAGGTATACCAAACCTCTCTTCTACAATTGATTTTAAAGGAACATTTCTCCACCCTATATTGGGAGCAAATACAGATATACCTTCTTTCATTTTTACAGGTCCTCTAACTACAATTCCTATCCCCGATACATTTTGTGGAGATTCTTTTATTGCTTTATCAAGAACAGATGTCAACAACTCTAAAACTTCTTCTTGCTTTAAACCTCTAATAGAATTCTTCTCTTTCTTTTTTGTTTTAAGTTCTGCGTCAAGAGTATATTGATGTAAGTTGTAAGTGCTTATATGAATGACAATAATACTCATAAAGTCAGGATTTAATTTGATAAGTACAGGAGGCCTTCCACCATTTGATTCGCCAACTTTGTACTCCATCACAATATTTTCAGCAATGAGTTTGTTTACAATGTTAGTCACAGTCGGCGGCGTTAAATTTGTCTCTTTGGCAATATCCGCTCTTGAAATAGGTCCCATTTTTCTTATGATATTTAATATAACTGATTCGTTCATTCCTTTTAACAATTTGTAGCTGACTGGTATTAAGTTTTCCATTTATACCCCTTCCTTTACCCTCTCTTAAAGCCATTTGGATGATTTTTGTGCCACATCCAAGCACTTTCAATTATTTCTTCTAAAGATGGATGTTTTGGCACCCAACCTAACTCTTCTATTGCCTTTTTGGAAGATGCCACAAGTACTGCAGGGTCTCCCGGACGGCGCCCAGCAACTTCTGCTGGAATAGGATGCCCTGTCACTTTTCTTGCAACTTCTATCACTTCCTTTACACTAAAACCTTCTCCATTTCCCAGGTTATAAATTGCGCTATTATTGTCTTTTCTCAATTTATCCAACGCAAGTATATGTGCATCAGCTAAGTCCATCACGTGAATATAATCTCTTATACATGTCCCATCTTTAGTAGGATAATCATCACCATAAATCATTATCTTTTCTCTTTTCCCAAGTGCAACCTGAAGTATAATCGGTATAAGGTGCGTCTCAGGCGAATGGTCCTCTCCAATCTCGCCTGTTTCAATAGCCCCTGCAACGTTAAAATATCGCAAAGCGACGTATTTGATTCCATAAGCACTGTCTGCCCATTTTAGCATCTTTTCAACGGCAAGCTTTGTCTCACCATAAGGGCTTGTGGGATTAGTTCTATCTTCCTCTTCTATTGGAATTCTCTCTGGTTCTCCATATGTTGCAGCTGTTGAAGAAAACACGATTTTGTTGACATTGTGTTTCTTCATCGCTTTTAAAAGGCTCAATGTCCCGCATACGTTGTTTTCATAATATTTAAATGGCTCCTCTACACTTTCTCCCACAAGTGAAAAAGCTGCAAAATCAATTTACCGCTTCAATTTCATTTTCTGTAAATACCTTGTCTAAAAAGGCTTCATCCCTTAAATCACCTATATACAGTTTTCCTCCCAAAACAGATTCCTTATGCCCTGTGACGAGGTTATCTACAACGACAACTTCTTCATTTCTCCTTAAAAGTGCTGCAACTGTGTGGCTTCCAATATAACCTGCACCACCGCATACTAAAACCGCCATATTTTTACCTCCTTCAGTATTTAATTTCTCCTGCTCCTTCACCTATTCCCGTTATATAGACTGTTGGCCTGTAGCCTATTTTTTGAGTGTAATTGTGAGTCACCACTTTTATAAATTCCTCTACTGCATCTTCTTTTACAATGCTTACAGTGCAGCCACCAAAGCCTGCTCCAGTCATACGGGAACCTATTACTCCCTTTAATTTTAACGCTTCTTCTACCAAAGTGTCCAGTTCTTTCCCTGTAACTTCGTAATCATCTCTCAAAGAATTGTGAGATTCAATCATTAATTCTCCAAATTTGATTAAGTCTTTATCATTAAGTGCTTTTACTGCATCTAAAACTCTTTTATTTTCAGTTATAACATGTTTTGCCCTTTTTACAAGCACTTCCTCCGGTATTAAATGTTTATATTCTTCAAACTGTTCAATTGAAACCTCCGAAAGATTGTGTATTGGTAAAGCCCTCTGAAGATATGAAAGGGCTTTTTCACATTCACTTCTTCTTTCATTATATTTTGAATCCAAGAGCCCTCTCCTTTTATTTGTATTTGTTATCAAAATTTTATAACCTTCTAACTTCAAAGGCACGTATGAATACTCTAATGTATCGCTTTTTAATAAAATTGCATGGTCTTTTTTACCCATTCCAACAGCAAATTGGTCCATTATGCCACAATTTACCCCAACAAAAGTATTTTCTGCTTTTTGACACAATTTCACCAATTTTATTCTGTCAATATTTAAATTGAAAACTTCATTCACTGCAACAGCAGTAACCAGCTCTATTGAAGCAGATGAGGAAAGTCCAGCACCATTTGGAATGTTCCCTTCAAACACAATTTCAAATCCAGAAAAGTCATACCCCTCATCCTGTAGTACTTTTAAAACCCCTTTCGGGTAGTTGGCCCAATCATGGCTTTTATCATAAATAAATGCATCAAGGTCTACTTCCACCTTTAAATCGAAATTTAAAGAAGCCATGAAGACTTTTTTGTCATTTCTTTTTCTAATCGCAGCATATGTTCCAAAGTCAAGGGCACAAGGAAATACATAACCTCCATTGTAATCTGTATGCTCCCCTATTAGATTTACTCGTCCCGGAGAATAGAAAAGCCTTATTTCAGCATCATTTTTACCGTAGAATTTTTCAAGTGCCTCAATTACAGCCGTTTTCATTTAAGGTCTCCTTTCATATCTATTTTTTCAAAACCTACTGTTTTCATAAATCTTTCAAAGCCTTTTTTCCCTTTTTCATCTCTTTTAAAAACTCCTGCATCTAAAAGAACCTTCAAAAATTTGTTTCCAACCTCCTGTTTTATATAATTTTCGGCTTCTTCTCGAGTGCAGTTAGTACCATATTTTAAAAGTAATTCTTCAATCCATTGAATATGTTTGTATAAAGGACTGCTTTCACCATACAAGTATGGGCTAAATTTTTCTTCCCCTATTAAAAACTTAATAATTTCCTCCAACTCAAATTTCAGCCTTCCTGGCAAAACTGCTAATCCCATAACTTCTATAAGTCCAATGTTTTCTTTTTTTATATGGTGAAGTTCTTCATGAGGATGAAAAATTCCATAGGGGTATTCATCTGTTGTCCTGTTATTCCTAAGGACAAGGTCAATTTCAAATTCTCCCTCTTTATTAAACCTCGCAATTGGTGTGATAGTATTGTGAGGGATGAGTTCCCCATTCTTTTTAGTATATGCCAATATGTTACAGGATTCATCACTGTAGTCCTTCCAGGTATTCAATATATGTGAAGAAAGCTCTGTTAATTTATCCCTGTCTTTACTTGAAAGGCGAATGGCAGACATAGGCCATTTGACTATTCCTGCTTTAATGTTACGATATTGAGGATATATAAAGTATTCTTCTATAGGAGCCTCTTCCATTGGAAAAACGTGCCTTCCCCCTTGAAAATGTTCATGGGATAAAATCGAGCCTCCCACAATTGGCAAATCCCCATTGGAGCCCATAAAATAATGGGGGAATTGCTCAATAAAATCAAAAAGCCTCACAAAAGTTTTTTCTGATATTTTCATTGGAATATGGGATTCATGGAGCAAAATGCAGTGCTCATTGTAATATACATAAGGTGAATACTGGAAATACCATTGCTCTCCCGCAACTTTTACTGGGATTATTCTTAAGTTTTGCCTTGCTGGATGATTTAAATTTCCCGCAAAACCTACATTTTCAATGCATAAAAGGCACTTTGGATATCCTGACTGAGGAATTTTCTTTGCCGCCTCAATTTCTTTTGGATCTTTTTCTGGCTTAGAAAGATTTATAGTGATTTCTAAAGAACCGTATTCTGTGGGAGTACGCCAATATAAATTTTGCGAAGTTCTATCCATCCTGATGTAATTGGAGGCTTGAGATAATTTGTAAAAATACTCTGTGGCTTTTTCAATCCCCTTTTCAGAGGCAATGGTATTAAACTTTTTTACAACTTCTGATTCTCTTGGCATTAAAAGCCCCATAATTCTTGCATCCATTAAATCTCTATAGGTAACAGTATCCTCAATAAGGCCTATCTCCACCGCATAGTCCAATAATTTGTTTAAAATAGGAGAAGGGCTTTCTAATTCCTCCTCAGAAACCTCACCTTCATAAGGTTTTTCTATTTTAAATAAATCCATAAGTGCATTGCGGCTTGGAATCACATCTAATTCCTCTATCAAGCCTTTTTTAAGTGCAAACTTTATAAGCCGCTCGATGTGTAATGCTACCTCTCTGGAATCCATAATATATCCTCCAGTGACTTTATTATATTTTTTAATTAAGTCTGTAATAAAAAAGAAATCTACAGTATACAATGGCTTTGTTAAAACAAGAGATTATTAAAACATGACATTCACATGCAATGAAAAACATTTAAGAGAGTTTGTTTATTATTTTAATTAACCTCTTTTTTATTATATTCGACACACATTTAAAAATTCCTTCTAGTTTATAAAAAGTTTTTTAGATATTTTTATAAAGGTAATGAATAATTGTTAATATTGAAAAATGTGCTAAAATATATTTAGAACGTAGTAAATGGGGATGATATAATGGAAAATATAATACCTAAAAATAAAAGAATTACTTATGAAGAATTCGAAGAAATAGACTCTAAAACTGATGAAATGCTCGAATTCATAAACGGCGAAATATATTTGTTATCCGCACCTTCAGTGGCACACCAAAGAATTTTAACGAACTTATCGACAGAATTTGGAATATATTTTAGAGATAAAAAGTGCAAACATTTTGTTGCCCCTTTAGATGTTATACTACAAAATGCTCAAGAAAAGCACAAAGTACAGCCAGATATAGCTGTTATTTGTGATGAAAAAGGACTCACTGAAAATAACTATACCAAGTCCAATAATCCCAATATCTGTATGCAATTGCAATCACCTTTATCATAAGTATCTTCCCAAAATAATATAAAGTGCATTAAAACAAGTTTATAACTCAGTTCTTATTATATTATTGCAGATTTATTATTCTAATAAACTCATTTTTTAGTTGATCATATAGACGTTCATATATTTCAAATAACCTTGTATAAGTATAATGGTGATTTTTATCTGGATATATGGTTTGTGATATCGGAACCATTTTTTCAACATCTTCAATTGAGCTTATTAAACCGAGAGACTTCATCCCTAGAACAACTGCACCAAGACATGAACTCTCATAGCTTTCTGCTACCAAAACCTTTTTATTAAAAACATCCGCTAGGATCTTAACCCATAGTGATGACCTTACAAACCCACCAGTAGCATAAATTTTTTCTATGTTACCAGTAATCTGCTCTAAGACTTTTCCTACACTATATATTCCAAATATTACACCCTCCATTAATGCCCTTAGAAAGTGTTCTCTCGTATGGGTTATATTTACTCCAAAAAAAACGCCTCGAGCATTGGCATCCCAATGGGGTGCTCTCTCTCCTAGTAAATAAGGGAGAAATATTAATCCGCTTGCTCCCACAGGAATACTATCTACTTTTTGAGTTAAAATATCGTAGAAATCAATATTTTCTTTTTTTGCATTTTCAACTTCTAACGGATAAAAGTTGTCTCTAAACCATCTTAGCACTATACCTCCGTTATTGATTGGACCGCCTACTACATAATGATTTTCAGTAAGTATATAAGAAAATATTCTCTCGCCTGGATCTGACACCGGTTTGTTTGAAATTACCCTTATCGCACCGCTGGTACCTATTGTGACAGCAGCTACACCAGGTTTTACAGCATTGGTACCTAGGTTTGATAAACATCCATCGCTAGCCCCAATTATAAATGGTGTACTTTTAGGTATATTTAAAAACTTCGCATATCCATCTTTTAGCCCTCTAACAGTATGTGTTGTAGAAACAGGAATAGATAGTCTATCAGGCGAAATGCCAATGAGATTCAGTGCCTCATCATCCCATTTTAATTTATAAGTATCAAACAGCCCTGTTGCAGATGCAATAGAATAATCAACGATATATATTGAAAATAATTTGTAAAAGACATATTCCTTTATTGATATAAATTTATACGCCTTATTAAAAATCTCACTATTATTCTCCTTCATCCATAAAAGTTTACAAAGTGGTGACATAGGGTGTATCGGAGTTCCCGTTTTTAGATATATGGAATGTGCGACCTTACTTTCTTTCATTTTCTTTGCATATTCTTCACTTCTTGTATCAGCCCAGATTATACAATTGGTCAATGGTTTCCCTTCAGGATCTACAGCTATTAAACTATGCATAGCTGCACTAAAACTTATACCCTCAAGTTTATTACCCATTGCATTGTTTTCTTCAACTACATCCTTTATAGAAATTAAAACCGCATGAAATATCTCTTCAGGGTCCTGCTCACTCCATGTAGGTTTTGGATGGTATATAGGATACTCAACACTCTTTTTAGATATAATAACACCCTCCCTATTAAATGCTATAGCCTTAGTAGCTGTCGTGCCTATATCTACCCCTATTAAATATTCCATAAAATTACCTCCTAATTGTGGATGAAACTGTATTTAAAATCGCAGGTGAAAAATATTACATCTGGTTTATTATAGATTCAGAAACTCGTTTCATCTTAGGCTTCCATCTATCACCTTATAGAAACTCTAAACAAGCTTTTGTTTTGCTTAATTCTGTTAAGGTTTAGGAACTCCCTCTGCTATAGTCAGTGATCGTTACAGCGCCTATAAAGTACCTGTTAAATCTCTCTTTGATGACAATGTTAAACATATTAGAGTTGAAAGCTTTAAAGATGACATTTCTAATAATTTGATAGAATCTTTCCATCACCAATTTAAAGCCTGGTATAAAACTAAGCAAGGATTTAGTTCATTTGAATCAGCAAACAGTCAAAATAACTTGCTTCAAGAGTGCAATAAATCCTCTAAAAATATATTCCCTGCTCCAAAATGCACCCATGTAGGATATTTCTTGGTTTGTTCTGCTATTTTTTCTACATCAAAGTCCGGAAGCTTTATACCTGCTTGCTGCCATTTGTTAATGTCTTTTATGCCTTCTTTGTTTAAAAGCATGTACGAATCCAAAAAATCCTTCTTGATTTTTAAATTTTTTTATTGAATTTTTATTGAAAGAAAATGGGGAGCAAAAAACTCCCATTAATTCAACATTAACTAAATGATGTCAATTAGGTTTTAGTTTGCCTCCCATTCAGTGTGGAAAATTCCCTCTTTGTCTATTCTTCTGTAAGTGTGAGCACCGAAGAAATCTCTTTGAGCTTGGATTAGATTAGCAGGCAAGTTTTCTTCTATCATGCTCAAGAAATAATCTAATGAAGAATTAAGTACAAGCGTTGGAAGGTAAAAATCTTTTGTTAAATTAGTGATATATTTTATTGAATCAATTTTATCCATTAAGAAAGATAACGCCTTTTCACTGTTAAGAAGATTTACATTTTCTTTATTTTCTTTAATAATGTCTCTTAAGAAATCTAAAATTTTGGCTCTTATGATGCATCCGCCTTTCCAAATTCTTAAAACTTCTGAAAGGTCAATGTTATAGTTAAAAGCCTTTGAAGCCTCAGATATAAGCCATAGTCCTTGAGAAAAAGAGACGAAAACACTAAAAAGCAATGCATTCTCCAAATCATTTATTACTTTCTCTTTGTCCACCTTAATGCTAGGATAAGTTTTTGTTACTTTTTTAGACAATTCTACTCTCGCCTCTTTAAAGAAAGACAAAGTTCTTGCTTCTACTGCAAGATTTAAAGAAGGAGTTGGGATTCCTAAATCCAAAGAAGTTTGAGAAGTCCACTTGCCTGTGCCTTTTTGTTCTGCTTCGTCTAATATGAGGTCAACGAGGTATTTTCCTGTTTCTTTGTCTTTGTACTTCATTATTTTATAAGAAATTTCCATCAGGAAGGAGTTTAACACCCCATTATTCCATTTTTCAAATATCTCTCCTATCTCTTCGGGAGAAAGTTTTAACACCTTTCGAAGTACATCGTAAACCTCAGTTATTGCTTGCATTATGGCATATTCTATACCGTTGTGAACCATTTTGACAAAGTGTCCTGCAGAATCATTTCCAACGTATGTACAGCAAGGACCTGCTTCCGTCTGAGCAGCAATTTTTAAAAGAATTTCTTTTACCATCTCATAAGCATCGTAAGATCCCCCTGGCATCAAAGAAGGCCCGTGTAAAGCTCCGGCTTCTCCTCCTGACACTCCCATTCCAAGGTACAATATGCCTCTTTCTTTTAATTCATTAATTCTCCTGGAGGTATCTTTAAAGTAGGAATTTCCTCCATCAATAATCAAATCTCCCTTATCTAGATAAGGTAAAAGTTCTTGAATCATTTCATCTACTGGTTTTCCTGCTTTAACCATGAGGATGATTTTTCGCGGCTTTTTTAAAGATTCTACAAAAGACTTGATATCATAATAAGCTGCGATTTCTTCGTCTTTTACTTTGTTTTTCATAAATTCTTGTGTTCTATCAGGTGTCCTGTTAAAAACAGATACACTATACTTTTTCCTCGCAATATTTAGAGCAAGATTTTGTCCCATTACTGCCAATCCAATTAATCCAATGTCTTTCATCTAATTACCTCCTCGTTTTTTATAATTTAGTGTGCAGTTCAAATAATTTTTTAAGTTCTTTTGTCAAAGTTTTCAGGTGAAAGATTAGGGTCATAAGCCACTACTTTAGCACCAAACCCATATTTCAGAATTTCACAAACTCTGCTTCCAATATTTCCAATACCTATAATTCCTGCAACTTTGTCTTTTATCTCATATCCAATGAAGCTCGCTCTTTCCTCCCTCTTTCCTTCTTTCACTTTAAGGGATGCAGACCTTACTTTTTTCATAACATCTAATAAAAGTGCAACAGCATTTTCGGCTACAGCTTCCCTTTCTACAATGCCTTCAACTTTCGTTACAATAACTCCCTTTTCAGTAGCGCTTTTAATGTCTATTGTATCATAACCTATGCCGTGGCGTGTTATTAAAAGAGTTTTATCTTTATGCTCAAAAAACTCCTTATCGTAATATGGCTTGACACTGGCAATTATTACAGAATAGCCCATTAGCTTTTCTGCTAAAGCCTTCCCTCTTATATCGTGGGGAAGTTCAAATCTTTCTACTTCTCCTAACGCTTTTAACCTTTCGATATGTTCAGGAAAATGCTTACCAAAACTACCGGAATTTACAATAGCAATTTTAACACCCATTTTTACGCCTCATAAGTAATCTTCTCCTTTTAAATTTTCTATACCACTTCAATCTTTACATAATTTTTTAATTCCTCTACTATCTCTTTGTTTTGTTCTCCAGAGGTTATTATCTTTTCTACATCTTCAAATGTGCAAAAGGACACCATTGCAACTTTTCCAAATTTGCTACTATCAGCCACGACAATTACTCGCCTGGCTGATTTTATCATGGCTTTTTTAGCTTCTGCTTCAAAAATATCAGAAGTCGTAAGACCTTTTTCTAAGGAGATGCCACCAGTCCCCAAAAAAAGAATGTCAATGTTGTATTTACCAATGCAATTTACTGTTTCAAAGCCTACCATCGAATGGTTGTCAGTTTTTAATTTTCCACCAGTAATAAAAAGATTAATATTAGGATTATTGGCTAATTCTGTAGCAACGTTTAAAGCATTTGTTACAACAGTTATGTTTTTAAAATTTTTAAGAAGTCGGGCTATGTGATAAGTAGTAGAACCCGCATCTAAAAAAATGCCATCTCCTTCTTTTACTTCTTCTAACGCTTTTGCAGCAATTTTTTGCTTTTCTTCTGTATGCTCTTTAAATCTTTTGACAAGTGGAGGGATAATAATATTTTCTTTCAGTACTGCGCCTCCATAGTTTCTTTCTACCAGTCCTTGCCTTTCCAATTCTTCTAAATCTCTTCTTATCGTCTCATCAGAAACTTTGAAAATCTCACAAAGCTCAGAGACTTTAACGGCTTTCTTTTTTAAAATGATTTCTTTGATTTTATCTCTCCTTGTCGAAACCAGCATCTACATCCACTCCTAAAAATATCAATTTGTCTTTATTTTGCTCAAAACATAAAATAAAGCAAATAAAAACAAAACACAGATTCAAGTTGGAAATGCTGTTTTTGTTTGTGGATTTTATTGACTTTAATATATTAATTCTACATAAATCCAAAAAATCCTTCTTTGTTTTAAAATTTTTTTATTAGTTTGTATGGTTTTTTAAGAATAAACTAAGGAATCCCATTTTAGGGATTCCGAAAAATTTACTTCTCCAATATGTCTTTATTTACAAGGGTGCGCGGCGTTCTTCCTTCTATTACGTCTATTATATTTTGTGCAACAAGTACCGCCATATCTCTCCTTGCTTCATCTGTAGCACTTCCTATATGTGGAAGTATTACTACATTATCTAAAGTTTTTAACTCCTCTGTAATCTCTGGTTCTTTTTCATATACGTCAAGACCTGCTGCATAAATGTCTTTATTTTTTAATGCATTCACCAGGGCTTTTTCATCTACAACAGGGCCTCTTGCTGTATTTATTAAAATTGCAGTTTTTTTCATGAGTTTTAATTCTTTTTCCCCTATTAAATGGCGTGTATGAGGTGTTAGCGGCACATGAATTGATACAAAGTCCGATTCTTTCAAAAGTGTTTCCAAGTCAACGTACTTTGCCCCTGTTTCTTTTTCAAATTCCTCTTTGGGAGTGTTTGCAGTATATAAAATCTTCATCTCAAACCCTTTAGACATTTTAGCGAAAGCTTGTCCTATCCGCCCCGCACCAATTACTCCCAATGTTTTTCCTGTCACAGCTTTACCTAAAAAAAGATTTGGTGCCCACCCAGTAAATTTTCCTTCTCTTGTGAATTTATCAGCCTCAACAACCCTTCGAGCTGCTGTAAATAGAAGTGCCCATGCAAGTTCTGCTGTTGCATTTGTTAAAACATCTGGTGTATTTGTAACATAGATTCTTCTCTTAGTCGCCTCTTTTAGATCAATATTGTCAAATCCTACAGCGTAATTTGCAACAATTTTTAAATTTTTTGCTGTATGAAAGAATTCTGCATCAACTTTTTCATTAAGTTGCGTCACAACAGCATCTTTGTCTTTTATTGCCTCAAGTAACTCTTCTCTTTTAAGGGGTCTGTCTTCTGGGTTTATTTCAACTTCGCAGTGCTTTTTTAAAAGTTCAATCCCTTCCTCAGGAATCATCCTTGTAACATACACTTTAAACATAACAATTCCCTCCCTACAAATTTATTCCATCAAATATAGTATAACAGGTATTGTAATAAAAGACAAAAGGTTCATTAAAAATAAGTTTAGTACTTGCTCGGTTCAAGGTCGCACACTTCGTTCAAAACGGTGGCTATGTTATCTACTATTGTAAACGCTAAATTCATTAAAGCAACCTGCTTCTGAAATTTTACACAGACAAAGCCCAACCTAATTATCGGTTGGGCTTTGTCAAAATTATATAAATTGCTTTAGGTGATTTAGGCCTAAAATAAGTCCCTCTTTAACTTTCTCTTCACTACCTTCATAAACAGGGTCTTCATGTTCAATGCTTATTACTCCATCGTACCCACTGTCTTTTAAAGTCTTTATAAATTTGCCCCAATCTACATTTCCCATACCTGGCATTCGGTATCTCCAGTATCCAAATTCGCCATGCGTTCCTGTGTAAAGCTGTCTGTTGAAAACTCCATATCGCTTAAATTTATCCTCAAACACTTCTGTGTCTTTTGCGTGTACATGAAATATTCTATCTTTAAACTCTGGTATCACATCTATATAGTCTATAAACTGCCAAACAAGATGGGAAGGGTCAAGATTTAAACCAAAGTTTTTAGAAGGTATCCTTCTAAACATCTCCTTCCAAAGCTCTGGTGTAAAAGATATGGTTCCTGGAAGGCCAGGTACCTGCCATCCTTCCATAGGGCAATTTTCGATTATAATTTTTATTCCTTTGTCTTCCGCATAACTTACTATATCGGTAAAAACTCTTTCAAATTCATCAAAATTGTCTTTGATGCTTTTTTCAATGTTCCTGCCTACAAAAGTCCCCACCATGTCAGTCCCCAGCATTTTAGCTACATCAATGCACTTTTTTAAGTGATTGTTTATAAACTTTCTCTTTTCTGGGTCTCTGTCAAGGTTGTTGTCATAATATGCAAGAGATGAAATTGTGAGCCCGTACTCCTTAAAATATTTTTTTATTTCTTCCGCCTCTTCAGGTGTGAGATTTTCTACATCTATGTCACTTGCAGAATAATCCCTCGTATTGTCTTTAGGCCAGCAGGCAATTTCCAGTGATTTAAACCCATTTTCACTTGCCCACTTAGCTTTTTCTTTAAGAGGCATATTCCCAAGACATACTGTTAAAAATCCTAAATACATCTACATTTCCTCCTCTAAAATCTTTTTTAAATTTTCAAAACTAATTTTCACACTTTCAATTGGAGGTCTTTTACACACATCCTGTTCAACAATTAACCATTTAACTCCATTTTCTTTTGCAATTTTTATTACTTCTTTAAAATTGATAATTCCATTTCCTATTTCAGTAAAAGACCTGTCCTCTTTATCCATGTCTTTTAAGTGAATTAAAGGTAGTCTATTGGAGAATTTTTTAAGATATTCTACCGGGTCAACTCCCGCATATGTAACCCAATACGCATCGATTTCAGCTTTTACAAGGTCTTTATCTGTATTTTTGTAAAGTATATCAAGTCCATATTCTCCATCGTATATTTCAAATTCGTGATTGTGGTTGTGATAGCAAAACTCAAGTCCCTTTTCCCTACACTTTTCACCTATTTTATTAAACAACTTTGCTGTTTCGATATAATCCTCTCTTGACTTGTACTCATTCCATGGACAGACTATGTATTTATTGCCTATTTCGAGGTTATAATCTATCACTTCCTCAAGATTACTTTTTAATAAATCGAGTCCTACATGACTGCCAGCAGCCTTTAATCCCAATCTATCAAGCACTTTTCTTAATTCAGAAGCTTTTAAATCTCTATATCCTGCAAATTCCACTCCTTCGTATCCTATTTCCGCAACCTTTTCAAGAGTACCTGTAAAATCTTTTTGTGTCTCCTCTCTCAAAGTGTAAAGTTGAAGTGCTATAGGTATGCTCATTTTAATTTTTTCCCCCTTTAACCTAAAACTATTTCCTTACCTTTTTCAGCTGATTCATAGGCACCTTCTATTATTTCCATGAGAATTGCCCCTTCTTCAGCAGAAGCCAAAGGCTCTTTGTCATTTTTTATGCAGTCAACAAAATGTTCAAATTCATTTAAAGGCGACTTTGGATAATTGGTGTCGGGAACTATGTCAATCAACGTATCAACAATTTCCGAAAATACTTTAAGCTGTCCGTTTTTAAACCATATACCACCTTTATTACCTAAAATTTCATAGTAATTGTAATCTCCTTCAATGTTGGAAGCCCAGCTGAATTCAAAGTCAATTGTGGCACCATTTTTAAGCCTTACAAAGCCTACTGCCATATCCTCCACATCGTAAATTCCATCCCCGCTTTTTGCATAATTCCAGCTGTTTAAACTGTTGCTATTTGAAAACTTAGAATAAGTAGCTGCTGACACAGATTGCACCTCTGGGTATCCCATGAAATACAAGACTAAGTCTAAAAAATGTACACCTAAATCAATTAATGGGCCTCCTCCAGACAATTTCTTATTTGTAAACCATCCGCCCTTTCCAGGAATGCCTCTCCTTCTCCTCCAGCCAGTCTTTACATGGTATATTTCGCCTATATACCCTTCCTCTATATATCTTTTTACAAAGAAAGATTCATTTGTAAACCTATTATTTAATCCTATCATAAACTTCCTTTTGTATTTATTTTTTGATTCAATGACCTCATAAGCTTCCTTTGCATTTAGAGTTATAGGTTTTTCACAATGCACATGAATTCCCTTTTCCATCGCTTTTATAGAAATAGGCGCATGTAAATAATTAGGAGTACATACGCTTATTAAGTCTGGTTTTTCTCTTTCAAACATTTCTTCATAATCTGTATAAACGTGAGGTATATTGTACTTTTCCGCTAATCTTTTTGCAGCTTCTATATCCGGATCAGATATGGCTACAATTTCAACTCCTTCTACTTTTGAATAACCGTTTAAGTGTTTGTAATCAGCAACTGACCCTGCACCAACACATGCATATTTAAGTTTTTCCATACAAAAGCCTCCATTTACCTGTTAAAATATACTGGTTCTCCTGTTTTCGCAGATGTATAAATAGCCTCTAGTATCTCAGTTACTACAAGAGCTTCTTCTGGTTTTACAACAGGCTCTGTATCGTTTATGATGCAATCAATCCAAGCTTTTGCTTCTAAAAATCCTGGGTCATCTGATTTACCTTCATAGAAATCTACTCCACCTACATCAGTAGAAACTTTAGTTGTATAAAGCCTTCCAAATTTCTCTCCATTTATGCGAAGTCCATCTCTCATGTCAGCTCCGCCTTCTGTTCCACACAAAGTGGTCATAGCCTCGCCAACTTCTAAAGTATTCAAAGCCCAACTGGACTCTAATATAATGGTAGCCCCATTCTCCATTACTATAAATCCAAAAGCTGAATCTTCAACTGTGAACTTTTCAGGGTCCCATGGCCCCCAAGCATTCGCAGCATTTGCTCTTTTGCCTAATTTATAGTAGGCGCTTCCCATTACAACTTTAGGCTTATAGTTATTCATCATCCACAATGTCAAATCAAGGGCATGTGTTCCTATATCAATTAAAGGCCCACCACCTTGCTCTTCTTCATTTAAGAAAACACCCCATGTAGGTACCGCGCGGCGACGTATAGCATGAGCCTTAGCAAAATATATTTCCCCTAATTCACCATTTTGACAAACTTTATGTAAATATTGAGAATCTGGTCTAAAGCGATTTTGATACCCTATAGTGAGTTTCATACCTGTTTTCTTATATGCTTCCACCATTCTTCTGGCATCTGCAGCAGTCTTAGCCATAGGCTTCTCACACATTACATGTTTTCCTGCATAAAGAGCATCAACAGTTATGTCTGCATGAGACTTGTTGGGAGTACAAACATGAACCACATCTATCGTTTTATCTTCAAGAAGTTTTTTGTAATCCGTATATACTTTCGCGTCTTTTGTACCATATTCTTTTGCCGCTTTTTGAGCCCTCTCTTCTATGATGTCACAAAAGGCCACCATTTCAATATTGTCTAGTTTTGCCAAAGAGGGCATGTGTTTGCCAAAAGCAATTCCTCCACAACCTATAATTCCTACTCTCAGTTTCTCTTTTACCATAAAAATTCCTCCCCTAATTATATTTAAATTTGTATTTTTAAGACAAAACTTTATTCTTTATTTTACTGTTGACTCTCTTATTATTAGCTCATGCTCTAAAAAAATCCTCTGTGGTTCTTCTAATTTGCCACTCATGTGTTTTATCAGTAGTTCCATAGCAACACATCCTAAATCGTATTTTGGCTGTGAAATAGTTGTAAGCATAGGGTCATACATAGAAGCAAAGCTTATATCATCAAAGCCTACAACCGCTATATCCTCAGGGACTTTAAGCCTTTCTTCCTTTATCGCTCTTATAGCTCCAATAGCCATGATGTCAGAGATTGCAAATATAGCAGTAGGCCTTTCTTCCATCGCCAAAAGCTGTTTCGCTGCTCTTACTCCGCTTTTAAAGCTGTAATCTCCGTATTTTATAAGCTTTTCGTCAAATTCTATCCTTGAATCTTCAAGAGCTTTTTTATAACCCGCTTCCCTCTGCTTTGTAGATACAAAGTTATTTTCACAGCTTATCATTCCTATTCTTTTATGTCCCAATCCTATCAAATGCTTCACCGCTTTGTAAGCTGCAGAAAAGTTGTCTATAGATACATATGAAACGCCAGCTCCTTCTATGTATTCACAACACTGAACGACAGGATAATTTTGGCCTATCAATGTCAATTCTTCTTTTCCCATCACAGGCGCCATAAAAATAACGCCATCCGCTAATCTGTTTTTTAAAATTTCAAGGTATACCTTTTCTCTGTTAATATCAGAATCAGTATTGCAAAGCATTACATTATAACCATTTTTATGGGCTACATCTTCTATTCCTTTTACAACCCTTGCATAAAAAGGATTTGAGACATTAGGCATCAAAGCCAATATCATTTTCGTTTCAGAACGTCTTAAATTTCTTCCAAGGAGATTTGGATGATAATTTAATTCTTTTATCGCTTTTAATACTCTTTCCCTTGTTTCTTCAGACACCGAGTCACTGTCATTTAAAACTCTTGATACTGTTGCAACAGAGACTCCTGCTCTTTTAGCAACTTCTCTAATATTAGCCATTGTAACCTGGTCATCTAAACTGTGCACACTAGCACTAGTTTAGAAGGCTGGGCTATTTATAGTCCGCCCTTTCAGAGAGTGCCTATTCCCAGCAGGCGGTATTTAAGCACTCCCATAGCCCCTGCCCCAAGAAGCAGGAACTTACGCCCTTACGGGTCTCCCCACTTACCCTGAATTAATAATTCCTTCAGGATAGAGAAGTCTCTTGGTACCTTCTCAGGAGAGAGTGGTGTTACCACCGCTACCTTGAAAACTCGCCAGAAATCATAGATACTAAAACTTGTTCCCTCCAGAGGTTTTAGTACCCTTCCTGACTCACTCTCAAGGCTTTGTAAAAATTTTATTGCTCTATTTATCTCTCTTAAATGCTTTTTCTTTAAATATATGTTTTTGACTGTTTTCTTTACGTACTCCTTTAATTCTTCTAATTCTTCTACAGTCAATGCGTTGAGAAACTTTATATAATTGTCTGGTATCTTTTCTTGCAGTCCCAATCCTCTTCTTGCTATTACATAGGCTGCTCCCTCATCTTTTGTTATCATATGCTGCGGTGCATATTTTAACATGCCTATTATTGATGTGTAAGAAGGGTCTACCTCTATTACTTCTATCCCTTCTCTTTTTACTAGTGTTTTTATTTTTGAAAGAAGTGATTTATAGCTAAAGTTATGTCTTATTCTCCTTGATTTTCTCCCTGAAAAGTCTCCTCTTTTACCTTTTTCTTTTATTTCTAATCCCTCAATTACTATTGCTTTTCCTTTCTCTCTTGCTATTTTTACTATTTCATGAGCATACTGCCATCTGTAATATTCTTTTTTGTTTTTATTTCCGCTTGCAAGCTCTGGCATTGGTATACTGCCATAGTTTATTAGATTCCCTTTTTCATCTGTTTCTGCCCATGATATGTTGTCCGGATATGCATTTACATCTATTCCTATGACTCCTTTTTCTTTTGTTATTTTTATTTCTGGATATTCTTCTTCAATAGCAAAATAGGCATATATGCTGCCATTTTTAAGTTTTAGCTCTACAGAGTATGGTATATTTGATTCGGCAATTTCCTGTAGAAGTTCTTCTCTTCTCTTATTCTTTTTATATCCTGCTTCTATTCTGGAATAGACATATTTTCTTTCTCCTACATTTATCCTTAAGAAAGTACTATTTTCTTTTGCTTCTATTCTTGTGTTGAGATTTCCTTTTTTGCTTTTATCCCCTCTTGAATAGAGATTTCCTTTTCTCTTCTCCTGCCACCTAATTTTTAATTTTTCATATGCTTTCCCGTTTATATGGCGCTTTTGAAGTTTTCCAAATAAGTCTCTTCCTCCAAAAATGACTTTCTTTGGATTGTTGTCTAATTGTCTAGATGATTCTAATACACCTATTGCTTTCATTATTGCATCATCTACATATCTTGAGTTTAAGTCAAACATCCCCTGAAGGTCTCTTTTTAATGTTTTTCTATCATAACCTTCTAAAAGCCTTTTGTATGCAAATCTCATGCAGGAGGACCATCTTCTCATTAAGTCTAATACTATTTGTTTGTCTTCTTTATTTAGGAAAATGAGTTTAGCCTGTATTACTATCATACTTTTTACTACCTCTTTGTCCGTAAATTCTTGCTGCAAATGAGGTGACTATTGCTATTAAGTCCTCTGCCAGCTCTTTATTTACATCTTCTTTATTCTCTTCTCCGTTTAAAACTATAAGCTCCACCCCAAAGCTTTCCATGAAAAATTTGAGATATTCAAAGCCAAATCTCACTAGCCTATCAGGATATTCTATTACAACTTTTTCAACTTCCCCTCTTTTTATCTTGTTCAAAAGCTTTAATAAGCCTCTCCTGTTTTCATTTACCCCACTTGCTATTTCGGATATGACTTCATACTGCCATCCCTGGAAATTAGCGCATTCTTCGAGTCTTCTAATTTGATTCTTAAGATATTCTTCTTGTTTTTTTGTGGATACTCTTGCATATAAAACTACAGTCGGTTTTGGTTTTTCTTCTATCATACCTAATAGCTTCTCTATATCTTCTTTTCTATACCTTCTTCTACCCTTTGGAGTTCTAAGAGGAGTAATTAACCCTTCTTTTTCCCAGTTTATAAGTGTCCTTCGACTAATCGAGTATATTTCTTTTACTTTTTGCATACTTAATAACATCTATCATCACCTAATTAAAATTATACCTTTTTGCACGATTATCGCCAACTGTTATAACCTCTTGTGTAACAGATTACATAATATTTTTCATTGATTTTCAGAGACATATCTAATAAAATATGTAACGCATTACATTTACTATTATACCTCTAAATTAAAAAAAATCAATAGCAACAAATAAATTTTCATACTTTTATTTTAAATTTTGTTTTTTTATTTAAAAAAGACTGCCGAAGCAGTCTAACAAAATAAAAAGCATCGAAGTAAAAATACTGTACCTCGATACTATATTTTGCTGTTAAAATATTCCTCTGAAACTTGAAGCTGATTTTTTAAAATCTCTTTCCATAAATATTTTGGAATTTCACCACTTCCCATTGAAACTTTTGTCCGTCTAACATTGCCATTTTTATCACGTTTAACGTAGAAATAATGATCCGTTTGTTTATATAACTCCCAACCGTCTCTTTCCCAAAAACGCTTTAAATCTCTCCATGTTGGCATTTAATTAGTTTTTTTACTCCTTCATGACTATCTTGTAATAAGACATTTAAAATATATGGTAAATGTTTTTTACGGTTAGGAGCTGAATACCAATATTGAAAGTCGTTATAAAAGTCTTCTGCATATTCAATTAAATCATTTACTAAACGATTTAAAGCTTCTTCTTCGTTTTTTCCATTAGCAACAATATCAATTTCGTTTAATGAAATTGTTACACTCCCATTCTCTTCTTTGAAAATATTTGCTGTAAATGTATATACTTTTAACATTTCTTTTGCCATTTCTAAGTTTGAAACAAAAATATAATCTTTTGTGCGCTTAATAATTTTTGGCTTTTCACGAATGACCGAATTGATAAAATCACTCCATTCATTTCGAGCATCTGTTGCATTCACTGTAAACATTTCATTCATTCCCCCTTTTTCACCTCCATTATATCATATTATGTGCAATATGTACAGTATGTACATATTGCTAAGTTTTTATACAAAACAAATTTATTCCGCCTCTTTGTGAACCAAAAAAGCTCAACCACAGCGGTTGAGCAAAACTATCATCCTAATGTTTTTATCTGCTCTTCAAGAGCTTGTATCTTATTTTTAAGGTATTCTAATTGCTGTAGTGCTTGTTGTTTTTGTTGCATCATCTCTTCTTTTTGACCGCCTTGCTGTATTAATTCTTCCATCTTATTTTTAACTGTTTCAACTATTTTTTGTTTACTATTGTCAAAAAACTCCATAGCTTTATTAACAGCATCTTGCATCTCTTTTATGCTCTTTTCTATTGATGGTTTCATATTTTCTTTTTCTTTTGGGTAAAGCATTAAACTTAAAGCTGCTGCTCCAATCCCCCAGTAAAGCTTTCTGGAGGAAAGAAATTTTAAAATACCCATTTTCTTCTCTCCTCCTCTCTTTTGTTCCATTAATATTTTGCCCTCAATTTTTTATATAATTTAATGTGTTATTTGCCAAAAATCATAACTTTTGTTATCGCTTTATATAAATCCTTTGCATTATATTTTTCACTAATTTTAGAAAAATATTGTAAAAATTCTCCTATTGTCTCTTGCCATAAATTTACTATTTCATTCTTTTTAGAAGGGTCTTTCTTATATTCCTTAAAAGACAATTCCATCGCATACTTTAAGGCATCAACTGCCTTTTGAAATTCTTTTTTTATGTCATCCATTATTTTTTACCTCCAAAAAAGTATAATCTAAAGATAATATATGAAAATTATCACGATAGTGTCACAAAAAAAAGAAAAGGCTTTGTAGCCTTTTTACAGACTGTAGACAAACTTTCGTAAAGAAGATATTTTGCATCTTTAATTAACTATATTTATACTGTTACCACATTTCCTACACTTATTGCCTTCCAATCCTTTTACATTAACATACCAGTTTTGCCTCTCTACAAGCAAATTACCGCAATAAGGACAATAGGTATTATTATCAAATCCCACTACATTTCCTACATAGACAAAATTTAGATACTTTTTCCCAATTTGATAGGTTTTTTCAAGAATAGAAATAGGAGTAGGAGGATTATTTAGTTTGTAGCGTGGAAAATACCTTGAAAAATGTAAAGGTATATTTTTGTCAATTTGAGAAAGCCATTTTACCAAGTTTTCTATTTCTTCTTCTTTGTCATTTAAATCAGTAACAACTAAATTAGTAACCTCTACATGGCAATATTTCGAAACTTCTTCGACGGTCTTTAAAACGGGTTCTAATCTTCCACCAACAATCTTTTTATAAAAATCTTCTGTAAAGGCTTTTACGTCTATGTTCATGGCATCTACATAAGGAAGTATCTTTTTTAATGGTTCTAAATTTATATATCCGTTTGTCACAAGTACAGTTTTTAACCCCTCTTTTTTAGCCTCAATCAATCCATCATGTACATATTCATACCATATTAAAGGCTCATTGTAAGTAAAAGCAATCCCTATATTGTCTCTTTGTCTTTTTGCTGCAGCAATCAATTGTTGAGGAGAGATGTAATCTCCCTCCCATTTTTGATGTGCTATTTCCCAATTTTGACAAAACTTACACTTTAAATTGCAGCCATAAGTCCCCACAGAAAATATATATCTGCCTGGATAAAAGTGATAAAGAGGTTTTTTCTCAATTGGGTCCATTGCTACAGAGGTTATAATTCCGTAATTTTCAGTCACTAATGTTCCGTTTATATTTTTTCTCACATTGCAGACTCCGTACTTTCCTTCATTTATACGGCAATTGTGAGGACATAATAAACATTCTACAACATTATTCTCTAGTTTTTTATAGAACATAGCCTCTTTTAACATAGTAAAAGATACCATTTCTCCATCAACTTAAATGGAGAAATGGCTCCTCCCTCCTTTTTACCTTACTATTTATGTCTTTCAACTTCAAATTTTTCTATTGTGTAATCCTCATCTGGACTAATTCCAGCTTTTCTCAAAGCAATAGAAATTTGTTCTTCAACAGTGTCTACTCCTTCTAAGTCAGGTAAAAGCAATCCTGAACGATAGCCTTTCCTCACTATTACTCCATATTTTTTGGGGTTAAGCTCTTGTTTTGATTTAACAGGTTGAGGAGGTGTCAAAACATCCACTGAATACTCAATATCCTTCAGTTCATACTCCTCTACAGGTTCAAAGCGAGGATCTTCAAAACCTGCACTTATGGCATTTTTTATTATTTCTTCTGCTATATTCTTTCTCTGTGGAACTACTGTACCTATACATCCTCTAAGTTCCCCATCTTTGTGAAGAGAAACAAAAACTCCCGCTCTTTTTGTATACATTTCTTCAGGCAAACCTTTTGGAACTGGCATTGGTTTTCTATATTTCACATAATATTCAAGGCTTTCTCTTGCAAGTTTCACATAGTGGTCTTCTTTTTGCCTTATTTCTTCAATTCTCTGTCTTTTTAGATTGTATAACTTTTCTAAAAGGCTTGTTTCCTTATACTGATCCACTTCAAATTGCGCAACACCATATCCTACGCCAAATGGCCCTTCATGGGATAATACTTTCGCTTTGACCTCATAACCATCAAGAACTCCCAACATAACACAAACAGACCTAAACCCACACTCTGCGGCTTCTTCAATTAAGCCTTTGTCCATTCCAATTATTTCTTCTACCTTCATCTCAGAAAGCAAGTCTAGAAGTTTTTTGTCAAAAACTTCTCCCTTTGGCGTATAGCCATTCGGACTATTGGGAGTCAATTTGTGAGATAAATCCCCACTGGCGATAAAAACGACCTTTTTGTTTGAATTTCTTATAGTATCTCCAATTGCAGTGCCAAATTCATAAAGCTGTTCAAAGGACAAAAATCCATAAGAAATATGGACTAATTTAAAGTTAGAATAATGTTTTGTAACAAAATATAGAGGTACAATAGTTCCATGGTCAAGCTTTTTTGGAAGCACATATTTTTTGGCTAATTCATCATCTACTTCTGCAATAGGTATATCTCTCTTTCTAGATTCTTCTACAATTTTTTCAACAAGTTCTAAATCATTCTCAAATTCAAACCTTACACCTCTTGCACCAAACTGTCCAAGGTCTCCTTCTAAACGAGGAAAAACAGTCACTGCCACAGCATCTCTAAAAACGTATCCATGAGGAGTGACAACTATTATTGTATCAGGCTTTTTTTCTTTTATGTTGCTTGAAACAGTATTAAGTGAATCTATCGTCTTTTGAATCTTTTTTTCTTCTCCTCTCCCTACTTCAGGTACGATTATAGGTGGATGAGGCATGAGATAACAAGACAACAAAACTCCCATTTTTAACACCTCGACACTTTTTCTTCTCATATTTGATTATACCACAATAACAAAAGCTTCATCCCTTATAAATTAATATTAGGGTGAAGCTTTTTAAAAATTACATAATAACAGCAATATCAATATCACTTTCACTAGTATAATTGCCTTTCGCATAAGAACCATATAAATAAGCTTTCTCAATGTTCATTTCTTTTTTGACTAATCCGGCGTATTCTCTAGCAATCTTTTCTACGGTTTTTCTATCAATGAAAGTAACTATTATCTCATCACCTTTACCTTCTCAATGCTTAAAGTGGTAAATTCATATTTTAAACTACCATACCTCATTCCTTATCTTTCTTTATATACTTCCTAATTACTCCCTCAAAAATAATATCTATTACATAGGCTGAAACACTTGCTAATATTATAAAGAACAATATTGGCATAATGTTTGCGAGAATCAAAGCAGTTAACAACGTCAAAATTATAAGTATTGTTTGGGGTAAATGTCCAAGACCTAATAAAAAAGAGGTTTTCCATAAGTCAAAAAGTTTTCCCTCATAATATTGGATTGTTAAAAAAGTGTATATCAATGTGATTAAAAACATGAGTCCCATTGACAATAACAAACCAGCAAGAATGTATGCAAAAGCTGTGTTTTGTTGTATAAAAAATCTCACGTCTACGTAAAGTATTAAAATAACAGCAACTGTAATCACAAAGTTTATAAGCATCCACCAAAAGTGTTTTTTAAAGGCTTTCCAAAATTCTTTCCAGACTCCTTCTCCTTCGTCTTTTCTTAAACGATGCACAGAACGAAAAAGAGCTTCTGTGGATTGGAAAATTGTCACAACAGGAAGTGAAAATACAATCCACAGAAGATTTAATATCATTAAATCGCTTATGAAATAGGCTATGTCGTAAAGCTTTGAATCTCTCATTGCATTTCACCTTTACATTTATTTTAACAATTTCTTTTGTATTTTACCAGCTGCATTCTTGGGAAGTTCGGGTACAAACTCAAAAATCTTTGGAATTTTATAAGATGCCAATTTATACTTTAAAAAGTTTTGAAGCTCTTTTTTGTCAGCTTTCGCTCCTTCCTTTAGCACCACAAAAGCTTTGACTTCTTCTCCTTTCAATGGATCACCCACTCCTATCACAGCAGCTTCTAAAACATCTGGATGTTCTAACAAGGCATCTTCTACTTCCCTCGGATATACGTTAAACCCACCTAATATTATCATGTCTTTTAGTCTGTCTACAATGTAAAAATATCCGTCTTCATCTTTTTTGGCAAGGTCGCCCGTGTGGAGCCAACCACCTCTTAAAGTCTGGGCAGTTTCTTCTGGCATGTTGTGATAGCCAACCATTATATTAGGTCCTCTTAAAACAAGCTCCCCTACTTCTCCCACAGGAAGTTCATTGTCATTTTCGTCCACTATCTTTGCTTCAACACAAGGAAGTGGCAATCCCACAGACCCTGGCTTTCTTATTGCATTAGGCTCTAAAGGATTTAAAAGTGCAACAGGAGCTGCCTCACTTAAACCATAGCCTTCTACAAGAGGAAAATTGAATTTTTCCTCAAATCCTCTTTGTATCTCAGGGGCTAATGGAGCTCCACCTGATATAGCTAACCTTAAAGCTTTAAACTGTCCCTTTTCTGCCATTCTCATAAGGACTGCAAACATCGAAGGCACTCCGCAAAATACAGTTACATCTTCTTTTGTCAGTGTCTCCAATGTGTCTTTTGGCATAAAACTTTCTTTTATTGTAATAGCAGAACCCAAATAAAATCCAAGAAGTATGTTGACTGTCCAAGAAAAACTATGAAACAAAGGTAATACGCACAAAAAGTTATCCTCTGGTCCTAAGTCAGATACATCGTCTAATGCTTTTACATCAGCAATGAAGTTATTGTGAGTAAGCATCGCACCTTTAGGTTTCCCTGTCGTTCCAGAGGTATATATATACGTACATACCTCGTCTGGTTCTATTTCAACATGTTGAGAAGGACCCATTTTTAAAATTGCATTAATGGTATTTTCATCTAAAACGACCACATTTTTGAGATTCAATCTTCCTAATTGAGACTTATCAATTTTTTGAGCTATTAAAGGATGAATGACTATAGTATTAGCACCTGATTCCATAATTATATATGCAATTTCTTCCAGTGTAAGCATCATGTTTAGCGGTACAACAATTGCTCCTGCTTTAGATGCTCCCATAAAAGAAAAAATATATTCAGGGCAATTGGGAAAACTCAATGCTACTCTATCACCTTTTTTTACACCTATTGATTGAAAGAAAGAAGCGTATTTATCTATGAGAGAGTCAACTTCTCCGTAACTATAGATTCTATCTTTAAACTTTATTGCAACATGATCGTCAGGCACTTTTGCGTTTTTGTGAAGTTCATGAATTTTCATAATTATCCTCCTTTAACTTAATATGGCAGCACCGATGATCCCTGCATCATTTCCAAGCTCTGCTTTTCTTATGTCAGCATAAGGAAGGTCTTTGAATAAAATATTCTCTGCCACTTCTTTTTTAAGAGGCTTTATGAGAAAATCCCCTGCATTTGCAACTCCGCCACCCAATATTATCACTTCAGGGTCAAACATGTTTATCACATTTACAATCCCAATAGCTAAGTATTTGACATAGTCATTAAAAATCCTCATGGCGTCTTCATCATACTGCTTCGCAGCATCAATTACGTTTTTAGCCGTTATGCTGTTTATATCTCCATTTGCAAATTTTAAAATAAGAGAATTGGGATTCTTCTCTACCGCCTTTTTCCCTTCTCTTATTAAAGCAGTTGCTGAAGCATATGTCTCTAAACATCCAATTTTACCACAGTTACATCTTATACCATTGTCTCCTATCACTATGTGTCCAAGCTCAGGTGCAAAATGATGTGCACCATTGTATATTTTACCATCAAGGATAAAACCAGAACCTACTCCTGTTCCTAAGGTAATTGTCACTGAGGACTTAGAACCTTTGCCAGCCCCATATGCTGCTTCTGCCAAAGCTGCTACATTAGCATCATTGTCCATATATATTGGCAAATCAATGTATTTTCTTATTTCTTTTGCAAGAGGAACTTTTGTCCAAAAGAGATTCACCGCTCGTATTACTATGCCTCTTTCGCTATCTGCTACACCCGGGACTCCTATTCCCATTGACTTAATATCACTTCCACTTAGATTACTCCTCTTAATAAGTTCTATAGCTATATCCGCTATGTCTTTGGCAACTGCTTCATAACCCCTTTCCGGTTTTGTCGGCCTGCTACCTGTAGCTACTATACGTCCCTCTTCATCCACCAATCCAACAGCAATATTAGTGCCTCCAAGGTCAACACCAATTCTCATTCTTCCTCTCCTCCAATTTTCCGTTTTTTCTCTTTAAGATATTCTTTTATTTTTCCAACATCAGTATTAAGCACTAAATCCTCAGTTATACCGGCATTCTTAATAACTTTGAGAGCTTCCTCAAACCTTCCTACATCAAAGCTTACATGTGCATCGCTTCCCACAGCAATTTTTACTCCCATTTCTTTCGCTTTTTTAGCAATGAGAAAACAATTTTCTTCACTGCCCTTTCTTGAACTTACAAAGGAGCTGTTGTTTATTTCAATAAATTTGCCATATTCTTTAGCAGCCATTAAAACTTTTTCAATATCTATTGGATAGATGGGATTCCCAGGATGTCCTATTATATCTACATAAGGGTTTTTTATAGCATTTATAATAGCTTTTGTGTTTCTTTCTATATCGTCACTTGGTTCAAAACACACGTCATGTAAACTGGCAATCACTATATCTAGTTTTTTAAGTATTCCTTCTGGTAAGTCCAAATTTCCTTCTTCATCCATTATATTAACTTCTACCCCTTTTAATATCTCCACCCCCTCTATTTTTTCAGGTAACACTTTTAAATTTCCAAAATACCAAAGGTGAGCAGCTCCTGGCATTTTAGGTCCGTGGTCTGTCATACATATAAGTTGAAGCCCTTTTTTATAAGCCTCCCTTGCGTTTTCTGTAATAGTGCTGTAAGCGTGACCGCTGGAAATTGTGTGAGTGTGAGTATCCAAAACTAACTTCAACTTTATCCTCTCCCTTTAATTCCCTATTTGTTTTAATAATTTTTTGTTAAGTTCGTGAGCAGCGTTGTATCCCATTTGTTTTTGCCTGTGGTTCATCGCTGCTACTTCTACTATTATCGCGAGATTTCTTCCTGGTCTTACAGGTATAGTAAGCTTTGGAACTTTGACATCTAAAAATTTGATATAATCGTCTTCTAATCCTAACCTGTCGTAGTACTTATCTTCGTCCCATTCTTCCAATTGAATAACTAAGTCTATGTTCATAGAATTTCTAACAGAACCCACACCATACAATGTCTTTATGTCAAGTATGCCAATACCTCTTATTTCAATAAAATGCCTTATTATCTCAGGTGAACTCCCTTGAAGCTTGTCCTCACTTATCTTGCTGATTTCCACCGCATCATCAGCAACCAGTCGGTGTCCCCTTTTGATTAGCTCTAATGCCGTTTCACTTTTACCTATGCCACTTTCTCCTAATAAAAGAACACCTATACCATACACATCTACAAGGTCTCCGTGAATAGTAATTTGTGGTGCTAACTTTTCATCAAGGTAATTAATTAATCTATTTATAAACTTGGTAGAAGCTTCTTTTGTCCTTAAAAGGTATCTATCGTGTTTTTGCGCAGCATCTATGATCTCTTGACGAATATTTAAATCTCTCGTTACAATAAGACAGGGAATGGGATAATTAAAAAACCTGTCTGCTCTTTCAGCTAATACATCATCTGGCAACTGTTCTATAAAAGTTGTTTCAACTTTTCCAATGATTTGCACTCTTTCGTAAGCAAAATGCTCATAAAAGCCGGAAAATTGTAAGCCCGGCCTATTTACATCACTTGTAGTTATATCTATTTTATTATTTTTGGCCTCAACAATAACTTCCAAATTTAAATCCTTTATCAAAGTTTCAACAGGAATCTTATCCACTTTTTCACCTCCAGCCAGCAACAAAACGCTGCATTTAATTCAATTATATTATTTAATGTAAAATAAGTAAATAGACAAAACCTTTTCTTCTTGGAAGATGTAAATTATAATATGTTTATAGCCATATAAACTTTTGAGGTGAAAAAATGTTAAGGTCAAAGCTTCTTAAACTTTTAAAAGAAAACAAAGGGGAATATATCTCTGGGCAAAAACTTTCTGATCAACTCAACGTCTCAAGAACTGCTATATGGAAACATATAAATGAATTAAAAAATGAAGGATACCAAATAGAAGCCCATCACAAGCTGGGGTATATGTTAGTTTCTGAGCCTGATTTGTTAATTTATGAAGAAGTATCCCCTTATCTTACTACAAATTTTATAGGAAAAAATTATATACATAAGTTAGTCATTGATTCTACAAACAACTTCGCAAAAGAAATGGCATCAAAGGTTCCTGATGGTACAGTAATTATTGCCGAAGAGCAGACAGCAGGAAGAGGACGATTAGGAAGAAGTTGGATATCTCAAAAAGGCTGTGGCATCTGGATGTCTATCATTTTAAAACCAAATATACAGCCACAGGAGGCACTTAATCTCACACACGTAGCGGCAATTTCTGTAGTCAAAGCTATTGAAGAAGTATTTCATGTAGAAAGCAAAATAAAATGGCCAAATGATATAATACTAAACAATAAAAAAGTGTGTGGAATATTGACAGAGATGAGTTCAGAAATTGACAAAATAAACTATGTGATAATAGGAATTGGAGTCAATGTAAATTGTGACAATTTCCCTGAAGAATTAAAAGGGAAAGCCACTTCCTTGTACTTAGAAACCAACTCTAAAGTTGATAGGAAAAAACTTACCGCCAGCATTTTAAATAACCTGGAATTTTATTATAATGCATATTTACAAAAAGGCTTTGAATACATAAGGCCTATATGCATTGAAAAGTCCATAACAATAGGAAGGCAGATAAAAGTCATTGCCAATGAAGGTGAAATTGAAGGAAAAGCTGTCACTATTGACAATAATGGAAGTTTGGTAGTAGAGACAAAAGAAGGCAAAAGACTTAGTATTATATCAGGAGATGTGTCTGTAAGGGGGTTACTGGATTATGTTTAAGCGTCATGACAAAATCTTGGCGCTTTTTATTTCCTAAAATATTCATATACAGCTTGAGCAGCTTTTTCATTCATTCCTTCCACTTTTTTAAGGTCCTCCACACTTGCCCTTTTTATTTCTTCTATGGATTTGAAGGCATCATATAAAGCTTTTGCCCTCTTTTTTCCTATGCCGGGGATATTGAGAAGTTCGCTTTTAAATCTCTTACTTTGCTTTTCTTTGTGGAAAGTTATGGCAAATCTATGAGCTTCTTCTTGTATTTGAGCAATCAGGCGAAAAGCTTTTGTAGTCATAGGTATGTCAATTTCACCTTGAGGTGATACAAGGCCTCGAGTCCTGTGTTTTGAATCTTTTACCATACCATAAACAGGAATAGAAATCCCCAAGCCACTTAACACCTGCAGTACGACATTTACATGCCCTATGCCACCATCTACAAATATTAAATCTGGCATTTCAGCAAATTTGGCCTTATCCTCTTCAAGTTCACCTTTTTCAATAAGCTCTTTTTCTTCAATGGCATGTAAAAAACGCCTTTCTATTACCTCTCTCATACTCTCATAATCGTCTTGTCCCTCTACATATTTTATGTTAAACTTCCTGTACTGACTTTTCTTGGGCTTTCCATCTACGAACACCACCATAGACCCTACATTGTCTTGACCTCTTGTGTTTGAAATATCATAGGCTTCAATCCTCTTGGCGTAGTCAAGTCCCACTAAATTAGAAAGTTCTAATACAGCCTGGTCTTTTGAAATTTCCTCTCTTATTGATATGTCATTCTTAAGGGCTTCTAAGGCATTTTGATAAACCATATCCACAAGCTCTTTTTTCTTACCTCTAACAGGAATGGTTATAAAAACTTTATTGCCTCTCTTTTGTGATAACCATTCACTGAGAAGCTCACTTTCGTCTAATTCCACATCAGTTATTATTTCTTTGGGAATGTAAGGAGCACCTTCATAAAATTGCTTTATAAAAGAAGAGATTATTTCTCCTCTTTCCATCCCTTCTGTATTTTTCATATAATAATGCTCTCTTCCGCTTAATTTTCCGTCTCGTACAAAGAACACCTGTATGCAGGAAATATCCGCACTTCGGGCCATTGAAATTATATCCTGCTCATCTTCTCCTACTGATACCACCTTTTGTTTTTCTGATGTCCTTTCAATAGCAAAAATCTGGTCTCTAATCCTCGCCGCTTCCTCGAACCTCAATTCTTCCGCCGCTTTTTTCATATCTTCTTTAAGTTTTTGTATGAGCCAATCCCTCTTTCCATCAAGAAAGAGAACTGCCTGATCAACTAATTTTATATAATCTTCTTTATTTATTTTGTTAGTACAAGGGGCAGAACACAATCCTATGTGGTAATAGAGACATTCTCTAACCTTACCCATGTCCTTTTCAATATTTTTGTTACATGTTCTTATTGGAAACATTTTTCTGACAAGTTTTATAGTCTCCCTCACTGCAAAGGCACTGCTATAAGGTCCGAAGTATTTCGCCCCATCGGGTTCAATCCTTCTCGTAAACATTATGCGGGGATACTCTTCATTTACTGTAACTTTAATATAGGGGTAATTTTTGTCATCTTTTAATAATACATTATACTTAGGCTTATACTTTTTAATTAAGTTGCATTCCAACATTAAAGCTTCAAGTTCAGTATCAGTAACAATGTACTCAAAGTCTTCTACATGAGAAAGCATTACTTTTACTTTTGGCAATTGTTTTTCTTTATTTTGAAAATACTGCCTCACTCTGTTTTTGAGAACTACCGCTTTACCTACATAAATTATTTTGCCACTTTTATCTTTCATTATATAAACGCCAGGTTTTTCAGGCAAAAGCTTTAATTTTTCTTCTATGGTCATTATCCATCACCTTCAGGTCATTTAGTTAAATAAGCTCTTATTATATCTCTCGCTATAGGTGCTGCTACTTTCCCACCTTCACCGCCATTTTCAACTATTACACTTACAACTATCTGTGGGTTTTCTGCAGGGGCAAAACCTACAAACCACGCATGAGGATCACCGTGAGGATTTTCTGCAGTCCCAGTTTTGCCTGCAACTGTAATACCAGGAATTTGTGCAGCTTTACCTGTCCCCTCTTTATCGTTAACTGCGCCTATCATCAATTGTTTAATAGCATCTGCCACCTTTTTTGATATAGGATTTAAATACTGTGAAGGAGTGCTTTTTTCAATGACAGCCCCTGAAATAGGATCTGCTACATATTTCATCAAATAGGGTTTCATTATAACCCCATCATTTGCAACGGCAGAAGCAACTAAGGCCATTGTAAGAGGTGTCACAAGCATTTTCCCTTGCCCTATAGAAGTCTCAGCTAAATCAGACTTCCCATCAATAGGAGGAAATTGATTTTTTGTTGTATCTATCTCTAAAGGAACTCGTTTATCTAGTCCAAAAGCATAAGCTATTGTTTGCAAATTTTCACTTCCTAAATCCAAACCAGCCTGTATAAAAAAGGAGTTGCAAGACCTATAAAAAGCTTGTTTAAAATCTTCTATTCCGTGAGCAATACCTCCAAAATTATTTATTCTATTACCATCTACAATTATATATCCTTTACAATAAAAAGTCTTGTCATATAACTCAGGGTTATATGTCAAAACTGCTGCGGTAGTTACAATTTTAAAGACAGACCCTGGAGGATACAAACCTTGCGTAGCTCTATTTAAAACTACGTGCTCAGAACTTGTCATTATTTCTTCCCAATTCTCTCCTAAAGTATTGGGGTCATAAGAAGGTGTAGAAACCATCGCTAAAATTTCACCAGTCTTTGGATTTAAAGCCACAACCGCTCCTTTTTTACCCTCCATATCCTTATAAGCAATATCTTGTAATGTTTTATCTATTGTTAAATAAACATTATTCCCCATTTGTCCTTTTCCAAAAATTAATTTCCTCAAAAGAATCATCGGGTCATTTCCTACCATTCCAAGTAGTTCCCTATCATAGGCTTTTTCTATCCCTGTGTTTCCTTGCTGGTATATTCTACGGCTGTATCCTATCACATGGGCAAAAGCAGGTCCATCTAGATATTCCCTTTTTTGTAAACCATCTACCTGCACGCTTTTTGCAAGCACAATCCCATTTCTGTCCAAAATACTACCTCGCAATATCTTTTTTTCCTGTTCTATAAGTCTTCGATTGTAAACACTATAAGAACTAGTAATTAATTTATCTCTTTCATATATTTGGAAATAAGTTAAATAGGCAATTAGGCCGAAAAAAAGTACAGAAAAAAACCAAAACAGAATTTTAATATTGCGATTTAAGTTGGACATCCTGTTGCTCCTCCTTAAGAGCTATGCCATTGAGCATGCCCAATGTCACAAAGCTCGTCACCATAGAACTACCGCCATAACTTACAAAGGGAAGGGTTACCCCTGTCAGAGGTATGAATTTTATGACACCACCAATTATAGTAAAAACTTGTAAGCTAAACATTGAAATGAGGCCTGTAGCTACTAATACACCAAACTCGTCTTTAGCATTTAGTGCCACTTTAATCCCTCTATACATTATAACAAAATACACAAGAATTATAGCTACCGCTCCTAAAAACCCAAATTCTTCACTAATGGCAGAAAAAATGAAGTCAGTTGCCACAGCCGGTATATATTCGGGATGCCCCATGCCAAGCCCTGTACCAAAAAAACCTCCCGCCGCAATGGCAAAAAGGGACTGTACAATTTGATATGTTTTTCCTGGTACATCCATCCAAGGATTCAACCATGCCTCAATTCTTACTCTTACGTGCCAAAACAAAAAGTAGGATATTATACCTCCTAGAACAAATAGCCCAATCCCTACTGCTGTGTACAATAGATTAGAAGTAGAGACAAAAATTAATAATACTGTAGTAGCATAAAACAAAAACGCCATCCCTAAGTCTTTTTCCAATACAAATATTCCTACGATTACAAGAGTTATTAATCCTAACATAATTATGTCTTTCGTTTCTCTCCTAGTACACAAATATTTTGCCAAGAAAATTATATATATTATCTTAGCAAGCTCAGCTGGCTGAACATATATGCCATCAAAAGTAAGCCAGTTTTTAGCACCACCTATCTCTCTTCCAAAAATCAATGGTAAAGCCAATAGCGCTATTGTAATTGCAATGTAAATAGCTTCCCCATATTTGAGTTTATAAAGCAAATAATAGTGTTTGAAGATATATGAGGAAATGAAATAAAGTAAAAATCCTATTGCAATCCAGACAATCTGTTTTACGAGCAAATTCGGCGCAACTCTGTATATCATTATAAGTCCCATTTCGGTCAAAAAAGAAGTTAAAATGACAAATTGGATTTCCCCCAAGGGAAACAATCTTACATGTAAGTAATAAACAATATAAATTAATATTGGAAATGCTAATGTAAAATATATAGTGTCAAATCCCTTCGGTTTATTGTGTATAAAAAGCAGCAAAAAGGCTATTACAAATATCCAAAAAACATTTTTCATAGCTTTAGAACCGGTTTTTATATATTCTTCCATAAGATTTCACCTACAAAATAAATTTGAGGTCGACATCACCTAAAGTAATTACATCATTATTCCTTATTTTAGCAATTCCTTTTATTCTTTTGCCATTTATAAAAGTGCCATTTGTGCTATTTAAATCTTGGATATAAAATCTTTTGCCTCTCTTTCGTATGATAGCATGTCTGGCAGACACATAAGGGCTTTCAATAACTATATCGCATTCCTCCGACCTTCCTATGGTAGTAACTTCAAAAAGATTAAAAGTCCTTTCTCCATTTAAAAAAGAAAGTTTTGCAGAGGTTATTTGCCTCTCATATCTTGCCCCTTTTATGTCCATATACACTATTTTAAAAACCCTGTATAAAAACAGGTAGATGAGAAAAATAAGGACATATTTTAATATCTGAGAAGCTATGGCATAATACATAAATTCACCTCATTTTTGAGAAAGGACTTTTTTCAAAAAATGGCCTGTATAAGAATTCTCATTAGCAGCAACTTCTTCAGGTGTCCCTGTAGCTATTACCCTTCCACCCTTGTCTCCACCTTCTGGTCCTAAGTCAATGATATAGTCTGCACTTTTTATGATATCTAAGTTGTGTTCAATTACAATAACAGTATTGCCCGCATCAGTTAATCTATTTAAAACTTCAAGAAGCCTATGCACATCTGCAAAATGTAATCCAGTTGTAGGCTCATCCAAAATATATAATGTCTTACCTGTAGGCCTTTTAGAAAGTTCAGTAGCTAATTTTACTCTTTGTGCTTCTCCTCCTGAAAGCTGAGTAGAAGGTTGCCCTAGCTTAATATATCCTAAACCCACATCATATAAAGTCATCAATTTATTTTTTATCCTGGGTATATTTTCAAAAAATTCTAACGCCTCTTCTACCGTCATATTAAGTACATCCGAAATATTTTTCCCTTTATATTTTACTTCCAATGTTTCCCTATTATACCTTTGCCCTTTGCAGACTTCACAAGGGACATACACATCCGGCAAAAAGTTCATCTCAATTTTAATTATACCATCTCCACCACAGGCTTCACACCTTCCACCTTTAACATTAAAACTAAATCTTCCTGGTTTATAGCCTCTCATTTTAGCTTCTGGAGTATTTGCAAAAACCTCTCTTATATAGTCGAAAACTCCTGTATAGGTAGCAGGATTTGAGCGAGGAGTCCTGCCTATAGGAGACTGGTCAATATTTATTACTTTATCTATATTATCGATACCCTCTATTGCATCGTGCATACCTGGTTTATCTTTGGACTTATAAATCTTCTGTGCCAATGCTTTGTACAGTATCTCATTTATAAGGGTGCTTTTGCCTGAGCCAGAAACCCCTGTAACACATATAAATACTCCGAGGGGGAAAACCACATCTATATTCTTTAAATTGTTTTCCTTAGCTCCTTTCACTATTAAAGCTTTTCCATTAGGTTTTCTCCTCTGTTTTGGCACTTCTATCTTTATTTTACCACTTAAATACTGGCCTGTAATTGATTTTTCACATTTTAACACATCTTCTATCGTACCCGCAATTACAATTTCTCCTCCATGCTCACCTGCGCCTGGTCCTACATCCACAATGTAGTCTGCCGCATATATTGTATCCTCATCGTGCTCTACTACTATAAGAGTATTGCCTTGGTCTCTTAATTTTTTCAAGGAATTTATAAGCCTTTCATTATCTCTTTGATGAAGTCCAATGCTCGGCTCGTCCAGGATGTATGTGACTCCTACAAGCCCAGAGCCTATCTGGCTTGCCAATCTTATCCTTTGTGCTTCTCCACCTGATAAAGTAGCTGCAGGTCTTGAAAGAGTCAAATAATCCAGTCCTACATCCACAAGAAAATTAAGCCTTGCCTTTATTTCTTTTAAAATTGGCTTTGCAATAATCTCTTGTTTTTCTGTTAATTTGAGTTCCTCAATAAATTTTATAAGCTCGCCAACAGAAAGGTCTGTCATTTCTTTTATGGAAAGTCCACCAACAGTCACAGCTAGCGCTTCTGGCTTTAATCTAGCCCCATGGCATGCAGGACAAGTAACCGGTCTCATATATTTCTCTATCTCTTCTTTTATAAAATCTGAAGAAGTATTGTTGTACCTTCTTTCAAGATTGTTTACTATACCTTCAAATCCATAGGACTTACCTTTTGTATCTTTGCCATAAAGCAGTACATTCTTTAAATCTTCACTAAACTTTTCATAAGGAGTATTCTCTGTATATCCAAAATGTTCAATTAATCTTAAAATGTTGTAATAAGCATAACTATCCTGTGAAGCAACAATCCCCGGCAACAACCCATTTGCTAATGATTTTTTAGGGTCTTGTATTAAAAGCTCTGGATCTACCTTCATAAATTCTCCCAATCCAGTGCAAACAGGGCAAACCCCATAAGGGCTATTGAAGGAAAACATTCTCGGGGAAAGTTCTTCAATACTTATGTTGCACTCTGTACAAGCGTATTTTTCAGAGAGTGTAAAGCTTTCTCCGTCTATTACATCAATAGAAACTATCCCATCTGCTAATTTTAAAGCTGTTTCTATAGAGTCTGTCAACCTCATGTCTATTCCCGGTTTTATAATAACCCTGTCTACCACAACTTCAATAGTATGCTTTTTATTTTTGTCAAGTTTAATCTCCTCATTTACATCGTACATGACTCCATCAATTTTCACTCTGACATATCCGCTCTTTTTTATGTCATTTAAAAGCTTAGCATATTCCCCTTTTCTTCCTCTAATAACAGGAGCCAGTACCTGTATCCTTGTACCTTCTGGCAATTCTTTGACTCTGTCTACCATCTGATCTATAGTTTGCATGCTAATCTCTTTTCCACAAACAGGACAATGGGGAATCCCAGCCCTTGCATATAAAAGTCTTAGATAGTCGTAAATCTCAGTTATCGTTCCTACCGTAGAACGAGGGTTTTTATTTGTGGTCTTTTGGTCTATAGATATTGCCGGTGAAAGACCTTCTATATAATCAACGTCTGGTTTGTCCATTTGTCCTAAAAATTGCCTTGCATAAGCTGACAACGACTCCACATATCTTCTCTGACCTTCAGCATAAATGGTATCAAAGGCAAGAGAAGACTTACCAGAACCTGATAAACCCGTTATCACAGTTAATTTATCTCGTGGAATCTCCAAATCTACATTTTTTAAATTATGAACTCTTGCCCCTTTAATTACAATTTTGTCTTTCGCCATGATTTCACCTCAAACTACTTCCTCCAACTGTTTCTTCAATTCAAAAATCACATCTCTCAATTTTGCAGCCTTTTCAAACTGCAGCTCAATTGCAGCTTCTTTCATTTCTTTTTCAAGTTGCTCTATAGTTGACTTAATAATTTCAGGGTCATAAGTCTTAACTTTCTTTCTTCTGTACTTCTGTTCTTCTTCAGCTACGTGAGTAGCTTCAATTACATCTCTTACTCCCTTAATTACTGTTTTTGGAGTTATACCATGCTTTTTGTTATATTCCATTTGTATCTTTCTTCTTCTATTCGTCTCATCAATTGCTCTCTTCATAGAATTTGTTACAGTATCTGCATACATTATTACTCGTCCTTCCGCATTTCTTGCGGCACGTCCTATAGTCTGTATTAAGGAAGTCTCTGAACGCAAAAATCCCTCTTTGTCTGCGTCTAATATTGCCACCAAAGCAACCTCAGGTATGTCTAATCCCTCTCTCAAAAGGTTTATGCCTATTAAAACATCGAATTTACCCAGCCTTAAATCTCTTATTATTTCAACCCTTTCAATCGTCTCAATATCAGAATGTAAATATTTTACTTTTATTCCCATATCCTTGAGATAATCCGTTAAATCTTCTGCCATTTTTTTCGTAAGAGTTGTAACAAGCACTCTAAAGCCTTTATCAACTGTTTTTCTAATTTCCCCTATCAAATCATCTACTTGTCCCTTAACAGGTTTTACAATCACTTCTGGATCTATAAGACCTGTCGGTCGTATTAACTGCTCAACAACTTGCTCCGAATGTTCAAGCTCGTAAGGTCCTGGTGTTGCAGAAACAAAGATAACTTGATTTATCCTCTCTTCAAACTCTTCAAAAGTAAGGGGACGATTGTCAAAGGCAGAAGGAAGTCTAAATCCGTATTCTACCAATGCTTCTTTTCTCGACCTATCTCCATTGTACATCCCTCTAATCTGAGGAATTGTCACATGAGACTCATCTATAAAGATAAGGAAATCTTTAGGGAAATAATCTAAAAGAGTATAAGGAGGGCTTCCTGGAGGTCTTCCTGAAATATGCCTTGAATAATTTTCTATTCCTTGGCAGTAGCCCATCTCTTGAAGCATCTCTAAGTCGTAATTTGTCCTCTGTCTTAGTCTTTCAGCCTCTACTATTTTGCCAGCATCTTTAAGCTCTTTGTACCTTTGCTCCAGTTCTTCTCGAATGCTTTTTATCGCTCTTTCCAATTTGTCTTTTGAAGTAGCATAGTGAGAAGCCGGAAATATAGCCACGTGTTTTCTTAATCCCAGTACTTCACCTGTTAACACATCAATTTCCGCTATTCTGTCAATTTCATCTCCAAAAAGCTCAACCCTTATCGCCTTATTGGAAAAAGAAGCAGGGAAAATTTCTATAACATCTCCTCTTACCCTGAATTTGCCTCTTGTAAAATTCACATCATTTCTTTCATATTGTATATCTACAAGCTTTTTAATTATTTCGTCCCTATCTTTTATCATTCCCGGCCTTAGAGAAAGCATAAGATTTTCGTAATCTACAGGGTCACCTAAGCCATATATACAAGAAACACTGGCGACAATTATAACGTCTCTTCGCTCAAAAAGAGCTGCCGTAGCAGAGTGCCTCAATTTATCTATTTCTTCATTTATAGAAGCATCTTTTTCAATATAAGTATCAGTTTGGGGTATATAAGCCTCCGGTTGGTAGTAGTCATAATAACTCACAAAATATTCTACCGCATTGTCTGGAAAAAACTCTTTAAATTCGCTGTACAATTGTGCAGCCAAGGTCTTGTTATGAGCGATGACAAGAGTAGGACGATTTAACTTCTGGATTATATTAGCCATAGTAAAGGTTTTTCCAGAACCCGTCACACCCAATAAGGTTTGAAATCTATATCCTTTTTTTACCCCTTCAACTAATTTATCTATAGCTTGAGGTTGGTCTCCTGTTGGTTTAAAATTAGATACCAACTTAAATCCACTCATTTTTTCTACCCTCTTTGCAATTATCATCTTATTATTATAGCATACCCTACTTGTCAACACAAACATAACCAAACAGCCGTCCGTGTCAAGATCTTGTAGGTAAAGATGTAGCTACACTTTATAAATGGCTGACATTTTGCACATACCAAACAGCCGGCCTTTACAGGTCGGCTGAATTTTTTATAATTCCGTCTTTAAGTTTTGGCACAATTTCAAACTTATCAACCGTCAAGCAAAACTCTATGTCTTCATCATACCCTAAGTCTTTTAATCTTTTAAAGTGAAAGCCATGTTTCATTATTTCATACAAGTTATCTTCATAAGGTTTGTACAAAAAATAACTGGCTTTTGATAAATCATCACTTTCAAATTCCATTAAATCTTGCAGTTTTTTATATATCACTCCAGCAGTTATTATGTCGTCAAGAGAAAATTTCCCTTCTGTCCCGGCACATACAATTATTGTATCCTTATTGCTGGTATATATATACTTAGCAACCGCAGAAGCATTTAAAAGACATCCTAAAATTACATTATCTGCTAAAGAGACTTTTTTTAAAGCTTTTGTCCCATTAGTAGTAGTAAAAATTATTGTTTTATTTTCCACCTTTTCACGAGTATACTCCAAAGGAGAATTAGATAAGTCAAAGCCTTCAATCTTTGTAGAGTTCCTTTCCCCACCCAAAAGATAAGTCGTTTTATCTAAACTTTTTACAAGTTCGATCGCTTCTTCCACTTCTGAAACTGGAATAATCTCTTTAGCTCCATTGTATAAAGCAGTAGTAATAACACTTGTAGCTCGTAGGGTATCTATTACAACGACGTTTTTATTTTTTAACTCTCTTTCATTAAAAGAATTATATGTTTCAAAAGTTTGTAAAAACACTCACCCTGCCTCCTTATCTGTTTTTCTTAAAAATATTTTTAAAGATTTCTTTTAATTTTTTTATAAATATTCCTTCCCCATTAATTTCATAAATCATAGAAGTTGCCTTTGGCACTATTAAAACTCCTAATCCCAAAATTCCCTGTGGATCCTTATATTCATAGTTAGTATAATTGCCATTTAAATCTTTTACAGTGATCCACATCACAGAAGGCCGTTCATTGAGTATTCGTATTATATCATCTGGCTCATTAATAGGAATATCATTAATTTTTAATATTACATCCCCCGGTTTAATTCCCATTTCTCTAGCGGGAGAACCTTTTGCTGTCGCTAAAATCATCACTCCTGTATCTGGCGCTACAAAAAGAGGTGGATTTTCCCTTTCTTCTCTTTGTCCTATCAAAATCAAAAGCTCATGAGCTACTGGAGCAAAAATAGCTGCCAAATATTGAAATAATTTAATATAGATTCCTAATACTGCTAATATAATTAAAACTATGCTAAAGCAAAATAAACGCAGCGAAGAAATGCGCGTTTTCTTCTCTGGAAGTTGAGTTAAAGCTAAATCTCCATATCCCAAAGCTGCAATTGCTGGCATCATCAAAAAAATTACATTATTTAAATCAATGCCAGAGGGTTTGATGATGGGCCACCAATCTGGCATATTTACACCCTGTCCCGTTATTGTTATCCCAGTAGCAATAGTTAATGCAGCAAAAGGAATAGGCCAAAACTTTTGCATAGTAAAGCCTCCTGCCACTCGCCCATCCTTAAGCCTTACAAAGATAGGAGTGGCATTCCTTGGACCATCTATATATATTAAAAGGCTTTCCATCAAATGAAGAATACCTACAATAGACATAAGGGCAGGCACACTTATATTAGGAAATCCAAAAAACAAGCTGAATAGAGAAACTATTCCTCCTGCATAAGAAAAACAAATATATCTAGGATTGACAAGCATCAATACTATGACCAAAGGCCATACATACTGAAGCCCTATATTTTCTATTGTTATTCCTAAAAATATCATGAGAAAGCTCCCAATTATTGCAGCAATTACACCATAAAAGACAGAGTCAAGAACCAATTCTTTCATTGGTTCTTGCTCCTGTCCCATAATTTCCCTTTCTATGGCTATTTTGTTTCTATACTGCATTACTATCAGAATTATCACTATCCAGAAAAAGGGATTAAAAACTGATAAAGCTATCGTCTCTATTGCCCACCAAAAAACTTTAATAAAAGCTGTCATTTTAACACCCTACTTTATCTCACTTTTTACAATTTCAAAAGCTTTTATAAGCTGAGTATCTCCTTTTAAGTCAGGAGTATCTTGAAGAGTGTAACTTTCAGGAAGCTCCACTACATAGTTGGGCTCAATTCCTTTGCCTTGAATATTTGTGCCATTTGGCGTGTAATACCTTGCAATAGTATATTTTAATCCTGTACCATCACCAAAGTCAACAATAGTTTGTACAAGTCCTTTTCCAAAAGTATTTGATCCAACTAAAACTCCTACTTTCCTATCTTTTATTGCACCTGCTAAAATTTCTGAGGCACTAGCACTGCCTTTATTTACAAGCACAGCAAGTGGCAATCCCAGACCAGGTCCTTTAGAATAATATTCTTTATTGTCAACTCTCCCTTTGGTCGTCACAACAACCCCTTTTGGCAAAATTAAATTAGAAATATCTATAGTTTCCTCTAAAAGTCCACCAGGATTATCTCTTAAATCTAGTATAAGTCCTTTCATACCCTGAGACTTTAATTTATCAAGAGCTGCCTTAAAGTCATCAGCTGTGCTTTGGTCAAACATTGTAATCTTAATATACCCAATCTTATCAGGAAGCATTTCATCATATACTGTTTCTAATTTTATTATCTCTCTTGTAATTGTCTTAGTAAAAGTTTTTCCTTCTCTCATTATAGTAAGGGTTACCTCTGTTCCTTGAGGTCCTCTCATCATAGCTACTGCTTCATCTAAATTTTTGCCACTTACTTTTTTATTGTTCACTTCTACTATTATATCTCCGGATTTTATTCCTGCTCTTTCCCCCGGTGTATTCTTTATTGGAGAAACCACCACAATATGGTCTTCTTTATCAACTGCTACAACTATCCCTATTCCCCCATAAGTACCTGTAGTTTGAGTCATAAAATCAGAAAATTCTTTTTTATTCATGTATACAGTATAAGGGTCCTCTAAAGAATTAGCCATTCCTTTCAGAGCGCCTTCTAAAAGAATTGAAGAATTTACTCTATCCACATATCTATTTTCAAGGGTTTTCTCAATTTCAAAAAGTTTACTATATTTTTTTATCAACTGGTACTCCTCGCGAGAAACAATTACTTTACCATTGGGAAGAGCCACTGACACCACATTTGCGAGTGCAAAAGTTATGACATTTGTAACTATCAAAAGCATTGCTAACAAAATATAAAATCTTTTTTTTGCCATAATTTCCCCACCTTTTTTAGTCTCTTAAAATTATATATATGTTCTTATTTATTATACAACATTCATGAAATAAAAAAAACAGACTGGTTATTTTAACCAGTCCATCGGATTAACTGGAACACCATTTTTACGCACTTCAAAGTGCAAATGCGGACCTGTGCTTAAACCTGTACTTCCTGCCTTTGCAATAACTTGGCCTCTTTTAACTGTATCTCCTTCTTTTACTAATAAGGCAGAATTATGAGCATACAAGGTAGATATTCCATCCCCATGGTCTATAATTACCGTATAACCATATCCCCTATAGTATCCTGAAAAAATTACTTGTCCATCTGCCGCAGCTACTATTGAAGCCCCCGTATTGGCGGCAATATCAATACCTGTATGCATTCTATAAACCCCAAGTACAGGATGCAATCTCATTCCAAAAGGTGAGGTAATCACATTACTAGAAGGAACAGGCCATAAGAGTTTTCCACCGCCATATTTGATGCTTGACTTCGCTTGCAATTGTTGAATAACTGTCTCTAACTGTTTCGACTGCTGCAAAAGCTCATCTTCCTGTTGTTCATATAATTTTTGCTGTCTCTCTAAATCTCTCATCAAACCTTCCCGCGAGGCCATAGCTACTTGTAATTCCCTTTGTCGAGAAACTATTTGGTTTTTATAATTTTGCGCTTCTCTTTGCATTTGTGCTAATTCTTTTTCTTTTTGTTCAATAAGTTCTCTCTGTTGCTTATAGGATTCAAATAAACTAGAATCAAAATCTACTATGCGTTTTACAATATCCAATCGCGTTATAAAATCTCCAAAATTTTGGGCACCAAGAAGTACGTCTAAATATCCCCATTCGCCACTTATGTATATAGCCCTTATACGCTCTTTCATTGTTTGGAGCTGGGTATTTTCCTTTTGTTTGGCCGCTTCTAATTCTTTTCGCGTCTTGTTAAGTTTTGCAGTAATATCAGACAATTGTTTTTGTGCATTTGCTAATTCTTGCTGTGTAGCATTAAGTTTTTTATCCAAATCTGCTATTTGAGCGGCAATATCATTTTTTTGATTAATTATTTCTTCCTTTTTCTTCTTAGTCTCAGTAATGGATTTTTGGATTTGATTTAATTTGTTTTTAGCATCTTGAAGCTGGTCTGCTTTTGGATAGGACGTAAAGAGCACTGTAAAGAGAAATATAACGACAAAGATTAGCCATTTCCACCTATATCTTCGCAATGCTATTTCCCCCTTGTAAATTTTTAAACATTCAAGAACCTTTTAATTGAAAGTCCACTTCCTAAGGCTCCAATAATTGCACCAATTATAGAAAAATATACTATAATGTCCCCTGCTATTTTTTCTAATGGCAATAGTTTAAACACCATTAATTTATTATTAATAATATCAAGCATATATCCATAAATTAAAGCTAATATTACAACTGATAGCAAGGCACCTACCAATCCTAATACTATACCTTCAATCAAAAATGGCCATCGTATAAACCAATCAGTCGCTCCAATATACTTCATTATGTTGATTTCTCTTCTCCTTGCAAAAACCCCCAATTTTATTGTGTTGGAAATTATGACAATTGAAATTATAAAGAGAATAAGTATAATAGAAAGCCCCACTATCCTTATTATCTTTATAATTCCAAGAAGCTTATCTACAACATCTTGCCCATAACTTACTTTGTCAACTCCATTTATCTGCTTTATCTTGTTTGAAATATTTTTCATCAAATTAGCATCTTTCACTTTTACTATATAAGATTGGGGAAGGGGATTGTCCTTTTCTAAACCTTCTGCTAAATAGCTTTTATCTCCTAATTGTTGTTTGAATTTTTGTAAAGCCTCTTCTTTAGATTCAAAAACTACTGAAGTAACACCATGTATTGATTTTATCTCATTACCTATCTGGCTAACTTCTTGTTCAGAAATATTATCTTTTAAAAAGACTTTAAGTTCTAATTGAGATTCCACCTGATTAGTCAAGCTATTAACATTTAAAATAATAACAAGAAACAAACCTAAAATAAGCATTGCTGCCATTACAGAAGTTATAGAAGCTATTGTCATAAGCCTATTTCTTGCTAAATTATTAAAACCTTCTTTTAAAAAATATTTTAAATTTCTAAAGAGCATATCCATAAGCACCCCTTACTTCGTCTCGTACTATGTTTCCTTTCTCCAGCGCTATTACTCTTTTTTTCATGGCATCTACTATATCTTTTGCATGGGTGGCCATAACAACTGTAGTGCCTCTTTTGTTTATTTCAGAAATGAGTTTTACAATTTCCCAGGAAGTATCAGGATCAAGATTACCAGTAGGCTCGTCTGCTATAAGAATAGAAGGTTCATTTACAATAGCTCTTGCTAAAGAAACCCTTTGTTGTTCTCCACCAGACAGCTGCCTAGGATACTTGTCCGCTTTATCACTTAACCCTACTAATGCCAATACCATTGGGACTTTTCTTCTTATCTCCTTTGGATGTGCTCCAACTATTTCCATAGCAAAGGCAACATTCTCAAACACTGTTTTATTAGGAAGCAATCTAAAATCTTGAAAAACTACCCCCATACTCCTTCTCAAATAAGGTATCTCCCGCTTTTTAAGTTTTGTTATATCTTTTTTATTAATCACAATACTGCCAGAAGTAGGTTCTTCCTCTTTTAGCAATAATTTAATTAAAGTTGATTTACCTGCGCCACTAGGCCCAACAATAAATACAAATTCCCCACTTTCAATTTCAAAACTAATATTTGAAAGAGCAATTATATCTTTATTGTATCTTTTGGATACATTTATAAATTTAATCAAATTTTCTCACCTCGGAATATTATATAATTTGGTCAAAATCATGATCGTCTTTAATAGGACAGCATCATCAAAATTTTTAGCATCCAGACCTGTCATTTTAAAAATTTTATCAAGTCTATAAACTAATGTATTCCTATGAATGTATAACTCTCTGGCAGTCTCACTCAAATTTAAACTATTCCTGAAAAAAGCATTTAAGGTTTGTATCAATTCCTCATCTTTGAAAATACCAAAATCAATATTTCTTTTTTTAATAAAATTATTTACCTTCTCTATATCAATTCCCCATAAAATTTCTGGAAAGCTGTAATCTTCGTAAATATATATTCCTTTTTCATCTTCCAATTTTTGTCCAATAAGTAAGGCTGTCTCTGCTTCCCTATAGGCGATATGTATATTCTCAATTGGCACAAAGGAAGAAGAACTAGCTATTTTTACTTTCATATAGCCTTCAGATTCTATCATATCTTTCATAGTTTTATAAAGTTCTATTAAAGAGTTATTTCCTTTGTAAGAAAATATCGTTACAAATCTTTTATCATCAAATTTTACAGTATATAAATTGCCTTTATCAAAAATATTTGTAATTATCTTTATCGCATCATCAATTTCATTATTCGATTCGACAATTGCTACTGTGTATTTCACATTCTTATTTATTTTATATTTTTCAGCATAATACGACACTAAATTTACGCTTAATTTACCTGTTAAAGCCTCTATCAAAAACTCTTCTCTATTATATTTCTGCAGCAATTGTTCAAAAATTAGAGAAATTAGATAAAGCACTTTTTTTGATTGTTCATCTTTTCTTTCTAAAGCGATAGTAAAAAAGAGAACATTATTGTAAAATATGTTATAGCATATAAATTCTCCTACTTCATATATATCTTTTTCATCAATATATTCTACCTTTATCTCTAAAAATCCTGCTTTTTTTTCAAAAAAATCTTTGTTACCGTAAATTAAATTTCCTGACTTATCTATTATATATAACGGCATTTGAAGATTTTTTTGAATATCGTAGGCTACCTTTTTTATAAGGTCATAGCCGATCATTTTCATACCACCTTACTTTATAGTATACAATAATTATACACTATTTCCTAGAAGAAATAATAGGCAAATGTAAATTTATGTGGCATTTTGACACAAAAAATAAAAGGCGGAATAACCGCCTCAGTTTGCTGGCAAACTAATTATCGTTGTTAGCATTTTGCATCGTTCGCTCCGGTGATATCGCAGACTAAACTATCGCTCGCCCTCGGGCTCAAGCGGGGTTCCGGGCACATTCGTCATCCTTGACTTAGTGCCCGCCTCCGCCTTCCTTGGCTTCGGCCCCGCTTTCGCCTCTCAGCCTCGCTAAGTTTAGTTACTGCTCTATCAAGTCGCTACACTTATGCAAAATGCTAACATGTTATATAAAAAGTTTGTCTACAGTCTAAGGCGGAATAACCGCCTTTTAGCTTATTACTCTATTCAAAATTGACATTTCTGTTTCTTTATCAAACATGTGCAATTTATTTATATCAAATCCTATTTTAATTACGTCTCCTGCTTTTGCTCTTGTTCTTGGATCTACTCTTGCTGTCAATGAAACACCATTCACATCCAAATATAGAAATGTCTCTGGACCCATTAGCTCTGTAACTTCTACTTTTGCTTCAACTACAGCCTCTGGATATGCTTCCAAGAACACTTCTTCGTCATGCAAATCTTCTGGCCTTATTCCTAGCACAATTTCTTTTCCAACGTAGCTTGGATCTTTTAATCTCTTTAAAATCCCTTCTGGCACCAAAATGCTGAATCCCTTAAAAGTAGCATATACTTTGCCATTCTTATTTTCTAATCTTGCATCAATAAAGTTCATTTGAGGACTTCCAATAAATCCAGCTACAAACAAATTATTTGGATAATCATAAATAGTCTGAGGTTTATCTACTTGCTGAATAACGCCATCCTTCATAACTACTATTCTTGTACCCATTGTCATAGCTTCTGTTTGGTCGTGGGTAACATATATGAAAGTCGTCTGTAATCTATCGTGTAGTTTAGCCAACTCGGTTCTCATTTGTACTCTCAACTTTGCATCTAAGTTGGACAAAGGTTCATCCATCAAGAATACTTTTGGATTGCGGACAATAGCACGTCCCAATGCAACCCTCTGTCTTTGTCCACCTGACAAAGCTTTTGGTTTCCTGTTTAAATATTCTTCCAATCCTAAAATTCGAGCTGCTTCTTTTACTTTTCTATCAATCTCCGCTCTTGGAACCTTTCTAAGTTTAAGACCAAAAGCCATATTGTCATACACTGTCATATGAGGATAAAGAGCGTAGTTTTGGAATACCATTGCGATATCCCTATCTTTTGGTGGCACGTCATTCACAAGTTTGCCATCAATATAAAGTTCGCCTTGAGATATTTCCTCAAGCCCTGCTATCATTCTCAATGTTGTAGTTTTACCACAGCCAGAAGGTCCAACCAATACTATAAACTCTTTGTCCTGAATTTCTAGATTAAAATCTTTAACTGCGGTAACACCGCCTGGATAGACTTTGTAAACATGTTTGAGTACAACATCAGCCATTTTTAGATTCCCCCTATTAGAAAACGTTTGATGCCTTTATTATAATACTATTTCTTCTTCTTTACTATCGTCAATAAATATGATATTTAGCACAAATTTTTGTACAATATATCTACAATAGTAGGTATTTTTTTCTTTAACCCTCTTTTTTTTGAATTTTATTTAAAAAATTAAACCACAAGAACACCAATACTCCATCAATAGCAATCAAACTCCAAAAAACATATAGTTTCACTATTTCCCCCTCCTCATCCAGGGGGACAATTTAAAAATAGTGATGAGATTCCCTAAGGCCAAAAGTGCTGCCACGTCTATAATTAGACTATATAAATAGTGCCAGTGAAGATACTTTAGTGCCCCTATATGCACTAATGAATATTCCATTATAAAAAATAATGCGGTTAAAACAATCACATTTATAAGGCGCAAAATATTATTTTTAGGATATGTTTGTGCATACAATACCCCTATGCAAAAAGGCGCACCTAAAGTAAAAAATAAACTTGAATCAAAGATCCTAATAACAACATTAGAAAAATCGTAAAGATTAAGACCAATTGCAATTTCATCTACAACAAGTTGAAAGCTTAAAGCTAATAGGCCTCCCCATACAGTATATTTTATATACCTCCAATCAACTAATAAAAATAAAATAATCCATGAAACTACGAAAGTTATTATCCATGGCATTTATACCACCTCTTATTTAGTTTACCCATTTTTTAATCTCTAATAAAAAATTTTTTGAAAATCTATTGACAGCTGTTTTCATAAATGATATTATAATAAAAAAATTGAATAACAATACCTCATCTTCTTGGAAGGTGAGGTAGAGGCGCGGGTCATCAAGAGTAGTATACCAGAGGTATTTAAGGGCCGATGAAGGTATATGAAAGGGATGCTCGCCGAAGCGCGTAAATTCCTTAAAGTTTACGCAGCTGGGCCTATGCCGAATAGGTATAGGACTGTCACTGGAGGTTTCCCGAGCCTTCAGTGAAGAGCTATCTCGCTATAGGGGGAAGGAGGTATTACCATGTCTATGTGCAAAATAGGCAGCTGAGGTAATACTTAGCTGTATTTTATTTTGTTTTTTAGTTTCATAATTTAAATTATTAAAGTAAATGAGGTTGATAGAATGTTGCATGGGACAATGAAAATAAATTCAAAGGGTCATTTGGAAATAGGTGGTTGCGATACTGTAACTCTTGCAAAAAAGTTTGGTACACCGCTTTATGTAATAGACGAAGAGTTATTGCGGCAAAATTGTAGAGCATTTTACAATGGCTTTAAAAAAGATTATCCAGGAAATGAAGTGATTTATGCCAGCAAAGCTTTCATGACAATGGCAATATGCAAAATAATTGAAGAAGAAAACTTGGGTCTTGATGTCGTTTCTGGTGGAGAATTATATACTGCGTTAAAAGCAGGATTCCCTGCTGAAAAAATATACTTTCACGGCAACAATAAATCGAAAGAAGAACTTATAATGGCATTAGAAAATAACATTGGGAGAATCATTGTAGATAATTGGTTTGAACTAAATATGTTAAATGACTTGGCAAAAAAGATGAATAAAGTTCCTAATATTTATATAAGAGTATCTCCTGGTGTAGAAGCTCATACTCACCAATATGTAAAAACAGGACAAATAGATTCAAAATTTGGCTTCCCTCTTTTTAATGGAGACGCAATGAGAGCCATAGAATATGCTTTAACTTTGGAAAATGTAAATCTAGTAGGTCTACATTCTCATATCGGTTCTCAGATTTTTGATGCAGAATCTTATAAAGCTGAAATAGAAATTATGATGAATTTCTTAAAATTAGTAAAAGAATTTTTAGGTTGGGAAGTAGGGGAACTAGATTTAGGTGGAGGTTTTGGAATAGCATATGTAGAAGAGGACGATCCCCAGCCAATCGAACAAATAGCTCAAGAAATAATGCAAGCAGTAAAAGAATACTCCGTTGCTTTAAATATAAAAATGCCAAACATAATTGTAGAGCCAGGTCGTTCTATAATAGGAAATGCCGGAACTACTCTTTACACAGTAGGAGCAATTAAAGACATACCAGGTGTCAGAAAATACGTAGCGGTAGATGGAGGAATGTCTGATAATATACGTACCGCTTTATATGGAGCAAAATATGATGCTATTGTAGCTAATAAAGCTAAGAATATAAAATCAGAAAAAGTTTCAATAGCAGGAAAGCTTTGCGAATCAGGTGATATGCTAATTTGGGACATTACTCTACCTAAAATTGAAGAAGGAGATATACTAGCTGTAACCTGTACAGGTGCTTACAATTATTCGATGGCCAGCAATTATAACAGGTTACCTCGTCCTGCTGCAGTACTCGTATCTAATGGTCAGGCTGATATAATTGTTGCGCGAGAAACTTATGAAGACTTAATCCGAAATGATATAATCCCAGAAAGGCTAACCAATGAAAAAAGAAAAATAGCTAATTATTAAAAAAAGAGAGGTATAACCTCTCTTTTTTTATTATTCACTTTCTTTCGCTGTTTCAGTAGCCTCTTCTTCTGCCTCTTCTTCACTTTCTCTAGGTACCAATACAGAAACTACAATCTCATCGGGGTCATCTACAACTTTTACTCCCTCAGGAACTTGTATATCTTTTACAAAAAGTGTATCTCCAATCTCTAAATTGCTTAAATCCACAACAATTTCTTGAGGAATTTTGTCGGGTAAGCTTTCCACTGTCAACTCCCAAAGTTGATGCTGTACAATTCCACCTCTACTTTCAATAAGGCCTATTCCCTCAAATTTCAACGGAACAGTAGCTTCAATTTCTTCATACATTGACACTCTTTGGAAATCAACATGAATTATTTTCCCTTTCAAAGTATCTTCTTGAATCTCTTTAATAACCGCATTATGAGTAGAACCATCCACAATCACATTGAGGAGGACATTCCTTCCATGTTTTTGTAGCAACCTTTGAAGCTTGTTATATTCAACTGCCAAAGGAATGCTCTCCGCCATACCCTTGCCATATAAAATAGCAGGAATATAGCCTTGATTTTTCAAACGGCGAGCTGCATTTTTACCAGTATCTCTTTTTATAGCTTCGATACTAACGCTCTGCATCTGTCACTCCTCCTTTTGTTTATTGTTTCCAAATATTATTTTACCACTACGTTTAATAAATATCAAATCCATTTGACAGGTTAGTTTTTTCATAGTAAACTTTTATGTGTAAAGTGTGCGCCTGTAGCTCAGCGGATAGAGCGTTCGGCTCCGGACCGAAAGGTCGCAGGTTCAATTCCTGTCAGGCGCACCATTTATTTTTATTAGTTTTTAACAACATCTTCCGCATTGTTTAATTCATCTATAATTTCTAATAATTCTTCTCCCAAAGAATCTATAATAAAATCAGCTTCTGATAAGTCCTGATTTCCGGAATTAGGATTTTTAAAACCTATCACTTTCATCCCTGCTTTTTTAGCACCATGAACTCCATTGTATGAATCCTCAATTACAACACACTCATGAGGTTTTACTTTTAATTTGTCTGCTGCATATAAAAATATATCTGGGGCTGGTTTGCTATTTTTTACATAGTCTCCAGATACAAGCACCTCAAAACAGTTATCAATTCCCAACTTTTTCACAACTAATTCTATCACATCTATAGGAGAGGAAGAAGCAACAGCTAATCTATACTCTTTCTCAAAAAGCTTTTTTACCGTCTCTGTTATACCTTCTATAGGAATTATTTCGCCTGTTTTCAAGACATGTTCTAAATACCTTTTTCTATCTATTTCTACAAGCTCTTCTACGCTTTGAGAAAGATTAAATTTTTCTTTAACCTTCCTCCACATATAATAAGAAGAAGTCCCCACAAATGTCAAATGTTCGTCTTCACTTATCTCTACTCCTAAACTTTTGAATAATTCCTCTTCTAATTTAATGTGTATTGGCTCACTGTCAATAATTACACCGTCCATGTCAAAAATAACTGCTTTAATCATTTCATCAACTCCTTATAATTTATTAGTTATTTCTTTCTATTTTCAAATAATCCCCTTATAGCAGCATAAATTAAGATAAAGGAATCTTACTTATTTTCTCTCTCAATGATCATTTCCAATTTTCTTTTTAAATCTTCAAGATATTTTAAATGCTTATCCTTTATATTGTTATAAATCTCTAAAGATAATTTTTTATCGTAAATATGTGAAGTTTTATTTCTATCCATTAACATATCTATCCAAGCTTCTCCATCATCTATTAAATGATTTTCATAAGCTGCCCTGATAACACTTCTCGGACTGTTTACTTCAATCCCTTCATAAGCAAGATAATCTTTCATAAGTTTCCACGCTAATTCAAAAGTAAATTCAAATCTTTGTATTATCCCATCAATAATTATCTCATTCTCTATCTCGATATCAAAGGCTTCTTTTAAACGCATAAAAGCATTTTTAAAATCTTCAAATCTCTGAAGTAATCTTTTTTCTATCATATACCTCTACTCCATCCTTCAATATGTTTTCTTTTAATTCCTCTTTCGTAATACTTTTAAAACTTACTACATCAAAGTCAAGAGGAGTATTTAATTCTCTTAAATCAAATTCTAAAAGATTTATCTCTGTATGTGTTACTTCATCTCCAAAAATACAAATATCAATATCCGACGTTTTTTTAAAGTCTCCCCGACCTCTGGAACCAAAAATAACTGCTTTTTCAACACTTGTATATTTTGATATCACCTTTATTATTTCTTTCAATAGTGTGACAGACAATCCTGTTTTCTTACTAATATCTAGAAATTCTAATTCTCCTTTCATATCCCAAACCTCTCAATATTATCTAAAAAGCTTCCTTGGTATATACCTTGCTATCGCTTCCAACATTTTTTCATTTGGCTCAAAAAATAGCAAAGTTTTTACTCCCCCATTTTCAAAAACTGCAAAATATACATCAGGAGAAGACATAGAACTTACCGCTTCAATTCGATTTTTAATAGTTTTTATATCTTGTGTGAATCTGTCACTGTTAACTCTTGCCATGATTTCAAAATCTCTGCAGTCAACGCTTATAACATGTTTCCTTCTTTTTTGGTCAATTATTTTATCTACATCCAATTCACTGTTTGTAAGCGAATACTCAAACTCAATGTTTCTCGACCTTATTAAGTAATGCGCTAAATAGCCAAACAAAAACAAAAAGAAAATTAAGAAATTTTTAACTATTGGTATTAAAGGTATCACGCCAAACACAATGATTAATGTAGCCACCACAACACCAATACTAAATAGAGTATCCTTCGAAGTTTTTTGTTTTTTGACTAATTTTTCGATAAATACATCCATTCTCTTTTCACCTCTCCCTTAATTATATCAGCAATGTCAAAATTCCACAACTTTATAAAGTCTCCACCCTTTTAAAAGTGGAGACTTCACCTACTTTTATATTTCAATTTCAATATTATCTCCTGGCTTTAATATATCTGTATAGGAGGCACGCCTTCCATTAAGTTTCATTTCTGGCACCTTGTTATTATCCAGTTTCAAATCTATAAAATTAAATACGTCTACAAAGAGATACTCTTCTTTCCCCTTTAACTCTACTTCTTTCCCATTTACTGTAACAACAAAACTTGTTAAATCTTCTTTTATAACTATCTCATCCCCATTTTTTATAACATAATTTTTGTCCACTTTGGAATCATTTACAAAAATTAATTTCCCCTTTTGCTGCTTTAGTAGTTCACCAGCGGTTATTGTAGCATCTTGCCCTTTTTGACCTTTTACAATTGTTATTTTGTCCCCATCGTTTATATGAGTCTTTAAATTTGCTAATGAACCATTTACATATATTTTGGGAGGTGTTCCTTCTTCACCTTTAATAACAACTTTTTGGCCGTTAAGCTTGATAACTAAATCTTCACCATTTTGCACAATTAAATTTTTAGAGTCATAGTTTATAGCAACTAAAGCATCCATTACCGTGGGATTTTTTATGTTAAAAATCTTTATTGTTTTATTGTCAATAGAAACTTTTATAAAGTCCTTTTTCTTATTTATCATTGCAGAGTAAGCTATTCCTATTGGAGTTATGCTTTCAGGGCCTTTTAACGTCTTCCCTTTGTAATCTAAAATTTCTACTGATTTTATATCTCGCACAGATACTCTATTTATAGGTAAATTCAATATAGAGGCTATTTCTTCAGGCAAATTAGGAAGATTACTACTGCCACCCACTAAAAATACTGCAGAAGGGCTTTTACCATTATATTTTATAATTTCCTCGCATATCTTTTGCGCTAAAACTTTAACTTGTGGCGCTATAATTTCCATTACTTCTTCTTTTGTTATTTTGTGCTCTATATTTAACACGTCTTTAAATTTTATTTCTTTTTTTGTGCTTTTTTTTATTTTTTCGGCAGTATTAAAATCGGTGAGGAAATGGGTAGCAATTGATTCGGTAATTTCATCGCCGGCATAAGGCACCATAGAATATGCTATTATATTTCCTTCTTTTGATATAGCAATGTCAGAAGTACCTGCTCCTATATCTACAAGAGCTATATTCAACATCCGAATTTCAGGTGGAATTGCCACATTTATTGCTGCTATAGGCTCTAAAGTGATATATGAAACTTCCAACCCAGCTTTTTTTACTGCAGCATAGAGTCCCTCTACTACATCGTAAGGAAGAAAAGTAGCTAAAATTTCTACTGCTATTTCACGGCCTTTATGTCCTTTTAAATTGGTAATAGGAAAACTATTTAAGTAATAATTGGATACTGTATAACCGACGGTATGATATCTTGTAACTCCTGATTGAGAAATGATGGAATTTTGTGCAATCTCAAGGGCTTCCAATTCGAGATTGTTTATGTCTTCTACTGTTATTTCGTGCTCTTCATCAATATTTTTTTCCGCTCTCGCAAATTGAGTTTTTAAAGACCTTCCCGCCGCCGCAATACACACTTCCGTCAATTTTATATTTAAAGAATCTTCAAGCCTTCTCTTTATTTTTTCAACAACATTAGCAACTTTATCTATATCATGAACTTGCCCATCAAACATTGCCCTACTTTCATGTTCCATCTGTTCAACAGCAAGCACTTGGAATTTCCCATTATTTTCAATTCCAACTATCCCTACAACTACCCTTGTCCCAATGTCAAGAGCAAAAATAATATCACGGTTATCCATCCTTTAACCTCCGAAATTATTACTTTATAATTTTATTATACAATTTTACATATTATTTCGGAAGAGTTTTTAGTAAGTTTAATATAGATTAACATTTTTAACAGCAGGATTACGTAAAAGGAATTGTAAGGCATGCAGTTGGCGTGGATAATGATTGGAAATGGACATATATAAAAAAATAAGGTTTAAAATTGGGAGGCTTATATTGCCTCCCATTAATTAACTAGCTGTATTTGCATGGACTTTCTTACTAGTACTGTTAGACCACCTGCCACACTTATCTCCCCATCTTGAAATTACCTCATCTCCTTGTATGAATTCTACGACTTCGCATCGATTTGGGCAAGCAGTACACTCAAAACCTACCGCTCTATATTTAAAGTCACTTACTTCAAAGCCTTTAAAGGAAGTATATCCTTTTTCTTTCACTGCTTCTTTTGCCAATATTGCTGCCCCGATGGCTCCCATTACACCGTAATGTTCAGGCACATATACTTTCATTCCTAATGCCTTTTCAAAGGCTGCCTTTATTCCTTTATTAGCAGCAACACCACCTTGAAACACTATTGGCTCTTTTATTTCTTTTCCCTTCCCTACATTATTTAGATAATTTCTAACAAGTGCATCACACAAGCCACTTATTATGTCTGGAAGAGCATATCCCATCTGCTGCTTATGAATCATGTCAGATTCTGCAAAAACACTACATCTACCCGCAATTCTGACAGGACTTTTAGATTGCAAAGCTATGTCTCCAAACTGTTCGATGGGAATATTTAACCGGTATGCTTGCTGGTCAAGAAAAGAACCGGTACCTGCTGCACAGACTGTATTCATTGCAAAATCTACTACTACCCCATCTCTTAAAATTATGATCTTCGAGTCTTGTCCCCCTATTTCAATTACCGTTCTGACATCCTTTATTACATTGGAAGCTGCCACGGCATGAGCAGTAATTTCATTTTTGACAATGTCTGCCCCCACCATTAAGCCAGTCAATTGCTTTGCACTCCCTGTGGTGCCTACTCCTTTAATAACCATATCTCCTATTTTATTTTTTATCTCACGAAGAGCATTTTGAACTGCTTTAATAGGTTGACCCTGTGTCCTTATGTAAACAGAATCTATTACTCTATTATTCTCATCAATTACTGCAATATTAGTACTAACAGAACCTACGTCTATCCCCATGTAACCTTTCATATCTAACCTCCTAAAATCGTTCATTTATTTTACATTTTTACCTTCAAAATCATTTTTTATACTCTTTCAATTAACGAATAAATTGCATTAATAAGCAAAAACTACATTCAGAATAAAAGTGGGGGCGAGAAATTATGAAAAAGAATTTGCATATTATTATTTTGGCGCTTTCTATCTTTATAAATTTACTTTTTATTTACATTTTTATCTCAGAAGTAAAACCAAATCTAAATCTCAACCTTTCTTTTATCTTGACAGCAGCAGTAATTGTTGTAACCTACCTACTATTTAAAAATAAATTTTCGGAGCTCATGCCTGTAAACTACAACAATATCACTGAGACAAAGGAAGATACCAGTCATCGAAAAACCAATATCACTTTTAAGGATGTGGCAGGATTAGATGAAGTAATCGATGAATTAAAAGTTATAATCGACTTTATGACAAATACAGAAAAGTACAACAAAATGGGTGCAAAAATTCCTAAGGGTATATTATTTTACGGACCACCAGGCACAGGAAAAACTCTTTTGGCTACGGCATTAGCTGGTGAAACCAATTCTACTTTTATAAGTGCTTCCGGTTCAGAATTTGTAGAGAAATATGTAGGAGTAGGTGCAAGTCGCATAAGAGCTCTTTTCGCAAAAGCGAAAAAAAGCGCTCCCAGTATTATTTTTATAGATGAGATAGATGCTGTGGGAACAAAGAGAAACACTGATAACAATTCAGAAAAAGATCAAACTTTAAATCAACTGTTGGTAGAAATGGATGGTTTTAATAGCAACGAAGGGATTATAGTCATAGGAGCAACTAATAGAATTGACATGTTAGACGAAGCTTTACTGAGGCCTGGAAGATTTGATAGAACCATACACATTGGAGCACCTAATATGAAAGCAAGGTTGGAAATATTAAAGGTACATACCCGCAATAAACCCCTTGACGAAACTGTATCTTTATCCGAATTAGCTCGAAAAACTCATGGTATGACAGGCGCACATCTGGCTACTATGTGCAACGAAGCAGCAATACTGGCTGTGATGAAAAATAAAAGTAAAATTGGAAAAGAAGAGTTTGAAGAAGCGTTAGAACGCGTAATCGCAGGTCTTAAAAAGAAAAATCCTTTTGTATTAGAAAAAGAACAAACTATTGCTGCGTACCACGAAGCGGGTCACGCTCTTATTGGAAAAATTTTAAACGTAAATACTATAGAAAAAATTTCAATCGTTCCTCGAGGCGAAGCATTAGGATATGTATTGAACTTTCCTAAAGACGATGCCTTTTTATTAACAAAAACAGAATTGAAAAATAAAATAACCATGCTTTTAGGGGGTAGAGCTTCTGAGGAAATAATATTCAATGAAATTTCAACAGGAGCCGAAAATGACTTAAAAGAAGCTACAAAAATTGCCTATCAGATGGTTTGCAATTATGGAATGAGTGAATTGGGAAACAGGGTTTTTGACTTACACATGTTAAAATCCACAGAAATTGTCGATAAAGAAATTGACAAAATTATAAATAGCTGTTATACACTTGCCAAAAAAATATTGCTGGAAAATAAACATAAAGTTATTGCAATAGCCGAAAAGCTTTTAGAAAAAGAATCAATTACAAAAGAAGAATTAGAAGCATTATGGGAAGAAGAAAATACTTTATGTGTATGACAAAAAAGCCTATTTAAAAAACAGGCTTTTTTGTCATTTTTAGTATCCCATATACTATAGCAAGTATAACTATAAAAGTAAAAAAAGCATTTCTGAAAATTACAAACACAGCATCTTGAAAAAATTCTAAAGGAAACATTTGTATAAGTCTATCTGTTTCAACGTTTAATTGCCATAAATCATTGTCAAAAAATACAAGGTGAAAACCAGTAAACCAATTATCAAAATCAAAAGTAACTCCTAATGCAAAAACTAGCAGGAAAATTATTACAAATATTGTACCTTTTAAAAGATAATCGAAGGCTTTATAAAAGGATTTTGCAAAAAGAAAGTATGTAAAAATGAGTATAAAAACTATTATCGATATATTTCTTGTTAAAAAACCCATTTGAAACAAATCTTTTACATCTTTCATATGAGCTAATTCTCTATCATTAAACATTCTCTGCATACTGCCATTAATTTTTGCACTTACATCTAAAGTCTCTTCTTTATCCATTAAATACTTCTGCATTATCTGGGTTACTTTCATAAGTTCATCAATACTCATGCCAGTTACTGACATTACATTATTTTTTTCATATTCCTCTTTATAAAAATTACGGTTAAAAGCCACATATTGCAAACTAGTAAGAAAAACAGCCAAAAACAGTGAAACCACCATGCCGCTAATAAGGAAGGTATGAATAATTTTCCTCACCATTTTAAATAACATCCTTTGCGCCTTTTATTATAGCCTCATAAAAATTTTTTTGGTTTTTTAAATCCTTGTAAAGCTCTATTTTTTTCTTTACTGTATGCATAAAAGATAACTTTCTACTCCGTGAATTATCAAGCTCAATGGAGTTTTTTATATAATGCAAGACTTCTTTTTCAAAATTCTGAGGCACAGGAATAATTCCCATAAGTCTTCTCATTCTCGCTTTTCTATACTCATTTTTCATGTTTCTTGAAATATCTTCAATTAAAGAAATGACATTTTTTATTTCGCCTTTTATCAGAGCCATATCTATAGGTTCTTCTTCTATTTGACCATCCTCGAGTACTACCTCACTGGTATCATTTAACAAGTTTTCGTACTCTGAAAGCGTTTCAATGTCTCCTAATATACCCTCATTTATAATTTCCATAATATCTAAACCAGAATAATCAATTTCTCCCAATAGTAGATTATACCTATACAATTCAAAATACCAATTAGAAATTACATTATCACATTTTTTGATGTTTTTTTCTATTTCTTTGTAATCTAAAGAATCTTTATTCAATTTGCTGTAAAAATCCATATACTCCACAATAAAAGGCTCTTTTTTAAATAAAGTTTCAAATTTATTTTCTGGCAAAAATACTATCAATAATCTATTTATAATTTTTAAAACAGAAAAAGAAACCTCTCTTAGACTTTGAATACTTTTTATTAACTCTATACTTTTTTTAAAGTACGCGTCTACTTCTTCCCGAGTCATTTCTTTAAAATCCAGTGACTGTAAGTACTCAATTTTCTTAGCAATAAGAGGGAAAAATTCGCCGTAGCCTTCTATTAATTTTCCATAAAAATTTTCCTCTATATCTATTACATTTTCCAAAAAAGCTTCATAATTTGGATAATCCTTCTCCAATCCCTTTGTTAAATATTCATAAAAGCGTTTTTTAGACATAGCAAAAGGAATACTGGATATTATTTCTTTTATCCTTTCTTCTTTTTCCTCTTCAACCTCATTTATAAAATTAATAACACTTTCGTAAAATTCTTCCTCATCTATCAATTCTTCAGAAAAGAAATCTCTTATTCTATCACTTACCACTTCGTTAACATATCTCGATTCTACATAATACCCATACAAAACATCTATAGCATTTTCAAAATACTCTTTATATTTTCTAATCGTCTTTTCTACATTTTCTTTCATTTTTTCTTCCATAAGGCTGAAATATTTTGTATTATTTGCTATATTCTTAACAACCTCCAAAATGTTTTGTGTTTCTTTATCTAAATATGCCAAAGCATTTGCCACATTTTTTTTCCTAAATAGTACATGGTATAAGTACACCGTCTCATTAAAAAGCTCCAAAATGCTAATTATTTGTACTATTTCTTTTTGTTTTTTTATTATTCTTTTTAACAACAAAGAAATCTCATTTGGTGTCTTCGGAATTTTATTTAGTTGTTCCCGCAATTCTCTTACTTCATCTTGTTGCATTGTTACACCTCTCAGTCAATTATCTTTAACATTCGCGACAGGTCTTCTACTAAAGAATACTCTTGTTCTTCCTTAGTTACAGCCAGTTGAGCTACAGTGTTGGCAAGCAAAAAATTTGTTTTCTCTTCTATATTAGTCAAAATTTCTTTTATTTCAAGCAAAACATTGTTAAAATCTATCTTTTGCTGTTGGATTTCTACTAGCAATCTATTCACGGAGATTTTTAAATTTTCGGCTTGTCTTTCTTTTGATGAAGCATTTTCAATAATCTTGTTCATTCTTTTTTCAAACTCTAATCCAATTTTTTCTATTCTCTCCTCTAATGTTTCTTTTTCCTTTTCTAACTGTGAAATTTTATTTTTATAGCTTAAAATTTCCCCTTCTTGCTCTTTTATTTTTTCAGTAAGCCTTTCTATCTCCATTATATTCTTTTTTTCCTGCAGAATCAATTTTTCCTGTAATTTTTCAATCTCTTTCAATAGTTTTTTGTTGATTTTTACTGGTTTATCACTACCCTCTTGCCCATCAATATTTTTTTCTATTTTTTCTTTTTCTCCTTCAATTAAATTTGATAAGTCCTGTAATATTTTTTTATAACTCTCTCCTTTGGAAAATAGAAGTGCGGAAAAAATAACTTCTGGCTTATATAAACTCAAAAGCTCTGGTACTTTCTCCTCTATTTTTTCAAGAGTCAAAAGCTGTATCTGCTTCGCCAAATCTTCGTAAATTTTTTCCCATTCTTTTATAAACATTTTCTCATCTATATTCCCTTTCAAAATCTCTTCTCTGAGAATTGGAATTATCTTTTTAGGTGGAGAAGCACTTTCTATTAATCGAAAACCGGCCAACTTTTTTTGTAAATTAGTATTTTTTTTGAAAGGTTTTATAAGCACATCATAGGGGAGAGTAGATAAAAAAATATCTATATACTTCTTTTCTGTCACATTTTTAAATTCCAACATATTTTCACCTTCTCACATTCTAATGAGCTTGTCTGTTTTTTTATAGTTCTCTTCAATGATTTTTTGTGCTAAATACCTAATCCTAGCACTATCGCTTTCCATTGCATCCCTAAATATTTTTTCATCAATTATATTTTTCAATCCTTTGGCATTTTTACCTAAAATTTTATAAATCAAATACTGTATTTCTTCCTTTGCAGTGTTTTTTAATTTTTGCATTAATTCTTTTGCTATTTCCTCGTCGAGATTTGTTTCTATTATTTTTAAAGCGTTTACACAAGCATAACCATCATCATTTTTAATAATATACTTTATCCCTTCCGCAATTTGCCTATTTATGTCACTGTTCCTAAGCCCCTTCAATCTTTTAATTTCTTTTATTGCATTTAATAATTCCTCTACAGAAAAACCTGGTTTTACAATATAATAGAATAAATTACTTAGATATTTTATCTCTCCCAACTGAACCAAAGCCGAATAAGCATTAATAGCCAAATAATTATTTTCTAAAAACTGTTTTATCATAGGTTTTGCTTCTAATATTTGCAAATTTGCTAAAGAAGTAATGGCACAAGCCTTTAACTCTAACGATTGATTTTCTTCTTTCAAAATTTCCAACATTACATTTGCACATCTTTCATCTTTCGTATACCCTAACCCAATTACTATATTCATTTTGTTTTCTATGCTAGGATCATAATAAGCCTTAAGTAAATACTCTGTAGCAATGCTCGTCCTCATTTTCCCTAATGTTATCGCAGCTTTTTGACTATATCTCTCCTCATATAGCAGCTCTGCAATATTTTCAACTGCCTTTTCCTTTAGATTCGCTATAACATTAGAATATACAATATTCAAGCTGCTATTTTCATTGTCCAAATATTTTTCTATTATCTGCTTTACTGCCTCATCTCCTAGCACAATAAGCTTTGTTAAAATTCTAAAAGCAAAATTTCTTTCTCTGCTATTAAATCCATTAAGAGAATTGACCATATTCAATATATGAGGAATGCATTTTTTCTCTCCCAATTCTATAAGAGTTTCTGCTGCTATTTCCTTTAAATTATCATTTTCTAAAAGTGTAATTAATTGCTCATAAGCCCTTATTTCTTTTATTTCTCTAAGCGTTTGAATGACAAGTTTAATTTGTTCTTCCCATTCCCATTCTTGCAAAATAGTGATAAGAGCATCGCGGGCCTCTAAGCTGTTATTTGATATATTTTTGAGAATTCTCACCATTCTTTTAAAAATTTCCTCTTGTCTTAAATCCAAAGCCTTTGTACTATATACTATCATCTCAATTGGATTTTGCCCTTCTGATAAAATATTTCTCCCTAATTCAACAATGTCTTTTTCTAAAGAAGTTAGGGCAGATTGGTTAAGAGTAGATAGCAATTGAATTTTTTCTCCAACAAGTTTTGCATTAGTTTCGCTAATATAATATTTAAATAGTTCTCTTTTAAAGTTTTTATCTTTATCCTTCATCCTTTTTGCTCCCAAATATTCCATTCCATCATCCATCACCTCTTTAGAAACATTTATTAGACTTGTGCAAAATTCAAAAGCCTTCATTTAAGCCATTCCACAGACATGCTTTTTTTCTATCACTCTTGAATTTTTTATCTTTTATGTAGGATTTCCCCTCCCATTTGTCGAATTATTATATATACCGCATGAAAATATTTTTTAAGGAGGGGGAAATCCTACATGTACCAGCTTCAATTACTTTTAAATATACCTGAACTCTTTACTTCTCTGTCTAAAATTGATTTCTATTCTTCTATGTTTAAAAATCTAGACTTGTCTTCAATACCTGAATTCCATTCCTCTAGTCCTGGCCGTAAGGGTTATTCTCATCATGCAATGTTTAGAGCTTTTATTGTTATGAAAGCTGAAAGATTCGGTACAATTTCTGACCTTTTAGATTATCTCCGCAATAATCTTATCATTGCTCATCTTTGTGGCTTTAACATCCTTAAACCTCTTCCTTCTTATTGGACTTTCCGCCGTTTTATTAATGAGTTCTCTCATGATTATTTGACCTCTATCTTTCAAAATCAAGTCAATATCCTCAAAAATATGGGCATTATCTCTGGTGAGTTTATTTCCATGGACTCTACCCCTATTAAAGCTAACACTAAGTTAAATAACCCTAAGTCTTTTTCTAAAAATAAATTCTCTAAAGATAATCAGCCTAAGTCTGATAAGGATTGTAAATTAGGCGTTTATTCTGCTTCTAATGATTCTTCTAATAAACGTTATAAGTTTTATTGGGGCTATAAAAATCATATTATTGTTGATGCTATCTCTGGATTGCCTATCGCTGAAACTACTACTCCCGCTGATGTCCCCGATTTTGAAGTTGCTTTGTCTTTACTTGAAAAGACTAATAAGTGGTTTAACCTTAAGTATGTTAATTTTATTGCCGATAAGGGGTATGATGTTAAGAGAGTTTATAATTTTGTTAGAGATACTCTCCATGGTCATTGTTTTATTCCTCTTAACAAGCGTAATTCTAAAAATCCCCCACTGACTGATGATGGTTATATGGTTTGTGAAGCAGGTATTAAAATGCTCAAAGACGGCAAGCAGTATTTTGATGGTTTTATTAAGCAAAAATTTGTTTGCAAGTTCTGTAATTCTAAAGATGACTCTGCCTGCCCTATAAAGCATCCTAAATATTTTAATGGCAAAAAGCATAGAGGCTGTACTAAGTATGCTATTATATCTTCTGATTATAGGTCTTCTATTAATAGAGACTCCCTATATTTTAAGGCTGTCTATAGACTAAGAGTAGAATCAGAAAGATATAATTCTCGATTTAAAGCTCTGGATTTTGAAAAGGCTTATGTTAGAAATATTAATTCTGTCAGCAACCTTAATACTTTTGGCCATATTACTTTGCTTACTGTCGCTATTGTAGCTATTAAACTGGGTAAATTTGATGAGTTTAAGTCTCTTGTTGCTCTGATGCAATCGGCTTAACTTTTGCTGAATTTAGTTCATGCCATTTTTTAACATTTGACTTCTACAGGATATTTATGCCCTTTTTTAGCTCCTCTTTTTGTCTTTTCTTTTCCCTTATCCCTTACTTTATGTTTGATTGTCAGTCTTGATTACTATATATTGTATGTCATACATATTTTGGTTTTTGATTATGATTATTTTAATTAATTTTGCACATCCCTATTTTATTTTAATACCTTTTGAGTAAAAATTCTACACAAAAACTAAGTCTGGATTTTGTCCAGACTCAAAAATATTAAAATTTATTAAGTTTTTTTGCTTCTTCTGCCACTAAAAGAACTTTATCAAAATCACTACCTATAGAAGCCTCTACACTAGCTGCAATTGCTCCCTCCACTAAAGGTGCATCAGCAATTTTTACTTTACCTTCATATTCCTCTCCCAGGAGTTCTATCGCCATTTGCGCACTCATTACAGCACCTCCAATATCAACTAAAACTACTACTCCTTCTCCCTCGTCTACTTTTTTAATTTCCTCCATTATCTCTGTAGCATCTGTTCCCAATCTGCCATCTTGTGTCCCGCCAGCTATCCCTATAGGAACTTTTCCACCTGTCATTTGGCTTGCAAGTTCATAAATCCCCTCTACTATTTTTCTTGAGTGAGAGACTAACACTATTCCAACCATTTTTTCCTCCACCATCATGATAAATTGACAACATCAGAAAAAGACTTTATCATCAAATATGCTGATGTTGCCCCTGGATCTAAGTGTCCAATACTTCTTTCTCCTAAGTAACTTGCTCTTCCTTTTCTTGCAGAAATATTCTTAGTGTATTCCATTCCCTCTTTTGCAGCATTAGCTGCTCTATTTAATGCTTCAGGTAATGCAATGTTGTTCTCTAAACTATCTTTTAAAGCTTTATATGCAGGTTCAATAGAATCTATCATAGTCTTGTCTCCTGCTTCGGCTTTTCCTCTTTGTTTGATGCCATCTAAAGCAGCTTCAAAGATTTTAACTATATCCTCTTCAGAAAGTTCATTTTTACCCTGAACTACTTGGCCAGCCCTCATAAAAGCTGTACCATATAAAGGACCAGAAGCTCCTCCCACCGTAGATACAAGTGTCATGCCTATAGTTTTTAATATTGTCCCTATATCAGTAGTTTCAGGCAATGTGGTCAATTTTTGCTTTACGGCATCAAATCCTCTATCTAAATTTATTCCGTGGTCCGCATCACCAATAGCAGCATCCAACTCTGTAAGGTACTCTTTATTTTCTTTTATAACCTCTACAATTTTGTCCACAATTTTTAGGACATCATTTTTTGTGATAACCATCTTCTACCTCCTAAAAATTTATAATTGTTTGAAAGCAGGTGTATCAGCCTTTGCATCTAACAATGTTTTAAGTTCTTCATCTAATTTTAACATTGTTATAGAAAATCCACTCATTTCAAGAGAGGTCATAAATTCTCCTACGTATGTTTTGTAAACTTTGATCTTCTTACTCTCTAAGATTTCTGCTACTTTCCTGTTCGCAACATAAAGTTCCATTAAAGGAGTTGCACCAAGCCCGTTTATCATAACAGCAACCTCGTCATTTTCTTTATAAGGCAGGTCATTTATTATTTTCTCCATTAAATGTTCTACTATTTCATCTGCAGGTTTTATTTTTTCTCTGTGAGTTCCAGGCTCTCCATGTATTCCTATACCAATCTCCATCTCATCTTCTGCAAGAGTAAAGCTGGGTTTCCCTGCTGCTGGAACAGTACAGGGTGTTAGTGCCATTCCCATTGACCTTACATTTGCAATTACTTTCTCAGCCACTCTTTTTACTTCTTGCAAGCTAGCTCCTTCTTGTGCCTTTGCTCCAGCAATTTTATGAACAAATACAGTTCCAGCAATACCACGCCTACCTTGAGTCCAAGTGCTATTTTCTACTGCAACATCATCGTTCACTATCACTTCATCTACTTCCATTCCATCCATCTGTGCCATTTCTCTAGCCATTTCAAAATTCATCACGTCACCAGTGTAATTTTTAATGATCAATAATACGCCTTTTCCTCCATCCACTGCCTTAATCGCTTCATAAATTTGGTCAGGTGTAGGTGAAGTAAAGACAGCACCAGGGCAAGCCGCATCCAACATTCCATAGCCCACATATCCTGCATGAGCAGGCTCATGGCCACTGCCGCCACCACTTACAAGTCCAACTTTTCCTTCTACAGGTGCATCTTTTCTGACAATTACATCTATGTTGTCAAGTTTTCTCAGGTAAGATGGGTGAGCAGCCAATAATCCCCCTATCATTTCTTTCACGACATCATTAGGATTATTAATCAACTTTTTCATAATTTACCTCCTTCCAATTTACTTTTGCCAATTTTTAAATGCAATTTATATGCCAAATAAATGTAGCAAACAGGTATAGCTTGTTGACAAAGTAAAAAATTTTTAAAAAAAGTAAAAAATTTTTAAAATAGGATATTTTGCATCGTCACTCCGATGTTCCAAAGCGACAAAACTAAACTCGACCTTCGGGTTCCGGCATGGTACCGGGCACATTCGACATCCTTGTCTTAGTGCCCGCCTCCGCCATCCGTGGCTACGGCCCTGCCTCCACCTTCGGTTTTGTTAAGTTTTGTTGCCGCTTTGTCACAAGTCGCACCGATTGCAAAATATCCTATTTACGAAAGTTTGTCTACAGTCTGAAATAGCCTTCAAAGGCTATTTTGGTAAAAAGTATCAGCCAATTAATCCTTTTGGAATTATCTATCAACAAGTCCAAATTTCCTTGCTTTTGCAGCAATAGTTTTATGGGTAAGTCCTAAAACTTTTCCTGCTTTATTAAAACTTTTATACCTTTGTAACGCAGCTTTTATTATTTTGCGCTCATATTCTTCCATTGTAAGTAGCTCGTTGTTTTCTCCAAGATAAATAATATCATCATCTGAGATAACAGCACTTTCATTTCGAATATAATGAGGTAAGTCCTTATAATCGATGTAATCATTATCACTCAATGTTATACATCTTTCAATTATATTTTCTAATTCTCGTATATTCCCAGGCCAATCATAATATATCAATGCTTGCATAGCTTTTTTCGTAATCTTTTTTACATTTTTGTTTAGTTTTTTGTTCAGCTTTTCTATAAAATGTTCGACAAGTAGAGGAATATCTCCTCTTCTTTCCCTTAATGGAGGCAAAATCACAGGTATAACGTTTAATCTATAGTATAAATCTTCTCTAAAAGTCCCCTCTTTTATTGCTTTTTCTAAATCTTTATTTGTCGCAGCGATTATCCTCACATCTACTTTTATAGTTTTTATTCCCCCTACTCTTTCAAATTCCTTTTCTTGAATCACTCTCAAAAGCTTTACCTGAATCTCAGGTGGAATATCTCCTATTTCATCAAGAAATATCGTTCCTCCATCTGCTAATTCGAATTTTCCTATCTTTTGAGTTACAGCTCCAGTAAAAGCTCCTCTTTCATGCCCAAAAAGTTCACTCTCCAATAGAGTCACAGGAATAGCCGCACAATTTACCCTTATAAATGGTTTATCCTTTCTCTTACTGGCGTAATGTATCGCATTAGCCACCAGCTCTTTCCCCGTTCCGCTTTCCCCTCTTATGAGGACTGTTGAATCAGTTTCTGCAGCTTTAGAAGCAATAGTAAGAGCGTCTTTTAATTTTCCGCTATTGCCTATTATTATGTCAAAAGCTTTGTCAAGTTTTCTATCTCTTTTCAGCTCATTTTCCAAATATTCTATTTGAGGAAAGTCATAAAATACTATAACCGCCCCTTCTATTTTTGTACCTGTATAAATAGGTGTTATATTTGTTAACACCACATTTGTGCCTATTTTTAGTTTTTTATTCATCTCTTCTTTGCCAGTTTTTAACACATCAGCAATTTTTATATCCGACATCACTTCTTGTATTTTTTTCCCTATAGCCTGGTCCATATTAATCCCTGTAATACTTTCAGCTGCTTTGTTAAAAATCATTATTGCCCCATTTTCATCAGTAACTATAAGTCCTGAGCCAATAGAATTAAATATTTTCTCATAGGCTATTGAGGTATTTTTTAAAAGTTCATAAGTAGTTTTTTCTTCCTTTTCTTTCCCTAACTCGTTGTAAAAAAAGCCTTTAAACTCTTTTATAGCATTGTCCACATTTGCTCCTTCTACCACTACTTCTATTTCTTCTCCCCGAGAAGCAAAAAAAGTCACCATTGATAACATACTATTTGCAGGAATCAACCTATTGTCATTTATCTTCCTTAAAAATATGCTTACATTGTTTTGTCTGCTTATGTGACTAACCTTTTGAACAATATGGGCAGCAATCTGAGAATGGATACTCACAGGAGTTCTTAATATTTCCCTTCTTCCCTCCATTTTATCACCACACAAAAACTTATTTTACATAAAGGTTTCTTGTAGCAATTATGTCAACCCCCGTACCTAAAATGTTCTTCACCACTACATCTCCTATTTTTACAGGAGCTTTAACCTCTACCTTGGCCAATTCAAGCATTATTTCTGGTATCTTTTCTTTTGGAACAGGCTCTTTTGTCCTAACAGATAAGAGTGGAAGATGTCCCCCTATCGCTCTCACACTTGTAGTAATAGTCCTTTTAGGCATAGTAACTTCATTTTTAGCATATTCTAATCCTCTAGAACAAGAATATCCCTTTACGCTTTTTATCTCCCCTCCTTCCATTTCAACTTGTATCCTGCAGCCCAAGGGGCAAACTATGCATGTAATTTCTTTTAGTTCCATTTTATCCCTCCTCAACTAAAAAGACAATACCTTCTTCAAGATTTGCATTTTTTAGTATGTCTTTACTTAAATTTACATCAATCATTTCACCAGGGGTTAAGCGCTGCCTTTTTTGTCTTAGTAAATATTTGTCTCCTGACTTTACTGCTAACATAGCATTGTTATAAACGTTAACAGGTCTCATTCTGAATTTTATCCTTTTTTCTATGTTATCTACATTTATCTTTTGCGGAACAACATAACGTATGCCATTACCAGCTTTTACGGCAATATTGCTTTTTCCAAATTCACCTTCTCGAATAAATCGTATTGCTGAATTAGCTGCCAATCTCGCTTCTGCAGTAACATTGTCAACTAAGTCGTGAACTTGAAGGACATTGCCACAAGCAAAAATTCCAGGAACACTTGTTTCTAACATTTCATTTACAATAGGTCCTCCTGTTATAGGGTCTAGCTCTATACCGGCCTTTTGAGAGAGCTCATTTTCAGGAATCAAGCCAACAGAAAGTATTAACGTATCACAACTTATATACTGTGCAGTCTCCATAATTGGCTCTCTATTTTCATCAACTTTGGCAATTGTAACTCCTTCTACCCTGTCTTTGCCGTGAATTTCAATGACAGTGTGACTTAAAAGAAGAGGAATATTAAAGTCCTCTAAACACTGAACGATGTTTCTTGTAAGTCCACTAGAGTAAGGCATGAGTTCTACAACTGCTTTGACTTTTGCTCCTTCTAATGTAAGCCTTCTCGCCATAATAAGCCCAACATCACCAGAACCCAATATCACTATTTCTTTCCCTGGAAGATATCCTTCCATATTTACATACCTCTGAGCAGTACCTGCTGTGAGAATACCTGCTGGGCGAGTGCCAGGTATCATAATAGCACCTCTCGGCCTTTCCCTGCATCCCATAGCAAGAATTATGGCTCCAGCTTTTATTTGAAACACACCATCTCTAGAGTTGACTGCTTTTACTATTCTCTCAGGAGTTATTTCCAAAACCATAGTTTCTAGCATCACATTTATGCCATATTCTTCTACTTTATCAATGAATCTTTGTGCATACTCTGGTCCTGTCAATTCTTCTTTAAATTCCTGAAGTCCAAAGCCATTGTGTATGCACTGTTGTAAAATACCCCCGAGGTATTTATCTCTTTCAATTATGACTATATTTTTTACACCCTTTTCATAGGCTTCTACAGCAGCACCTAACCCTGCAGGGCCACCACCTATTATGACTATGTCGTAATTAAGCATTTTCATACACCTCTTTCTTTAAAACCTCCGATGCTTTTTCTAATAAAAATTTTTTTGTCTCTGCAGTTAGTATATTCGAATTTCTTCCATGCTTTGTAACCTCAAGAGGAGAAATATTAAGTTCTCTTGCTAATATTTCAACAACTCTCGGCCCACAAAAACTTCCCTGGCATCTTCCCATTCCAGCTCTTACACGCCTTTTAACACCATCTAAAGATTTTGCACCTACAGGTCTTCTTATCGCATCTATTATCTCTCCTTCCGTCACTGTCTCACATCTGCATATTATTCTTCCATAAGCAGGATTTTCTTTTATAAGCTTGTTTCTTTCCTCGTCTGAAAGTTCAGTAAATCTTATGACTGGTTTTCTTTTTGGGTTAAAATCTACTTTTTCAATCAACTGAAGTCCAGCATCTTTAAGTATATCCCTTATCATTTCAGCGATAGCAGGTGCTGCAGTAAAACCAGGAGATTCTATTCCAGCAGCATTTATAAATCCCCTCACATCAGATTCTCCAATTATAAAGTCTTTGTCTTCCGTATCAGGAGTCGCTCTAAGTCCTGTAAACTGAGTGATAGTCTTTCTGACATCAAATTTATCCACACTTCTTTTTGCAACTGTAATTGCTTTATTAAGCCCTTCTCTGGTAGTTGCTTTAAATTCTTTATCCTGTATGTCTTCTGAAGTAGGTCCAATAAGTAGATTTCCATCAACTGTAGGAGAAACTAATATTCCTTTACCCATTTTAGTTGGAACCTGGAATATTACTGTCCTTGCAAGATATCCTTGGTCTTTATCTAATATCAAATATTCTCCTTTTCTAGGATGCACAGAAAATGGCTTCGCACCTACCATGTTATTTATGACATCTGAATAAAGTCCTGCAGCATTGACAACATATTTACTGTAAAATTCTTTTTTGTGAGTTTTTACTATGAAGAAATCCCCATTTTTTTTGATATCAATTACTTCTGAATTAAAAACAAATTCTGCTCCATTTTGTGCAGCATTTTCTGCCACTGCAATAGTATATCCATAAGGGCATATTATTCCTGCTGTTTTGGCATACAAAGCAGCAATGACTGTATCGTTTATATAAGGTTCTACCTCTTTGACCATATCTTTAGTAATTATAGACAATTCCTTAACTCCATTTTTTATTCCTCTATTAAACAATTCATAGAGCTCTTTTACCTCTTCTTCAGAAAAAGCCACAACTAAAGAACCTGTTCTCTTTATTGGAACATCCAAATCTTTGCACAACTCATCGTACATTTCATTTCCTCTGACATTCAGCATAGCTTTTAAAGTACCAGGTACAGGGTCATAACCCGCATGTAGTATTGCGCTATTAGCTTTAGAAGCCCCTTCTGAAGCCACATCTTCACCTTTTTCTACAACTAATATTTTTAATTTGTATTTTGAAAGTTCTCTCGCAATTGAACAACCAACCACTCCAGCACCTATTATTAAAACATCGTACATTTCTTTCATAGTCATTAAAACCTCCTTAAAAGATAAAAAACCATATATAACCGATCCTATCGGCTATATATGGTTCTCCAAATCTCCACCATACTCATATTTATTTTTTCTTCTCTTTAATAAATATATTCTACAAACATCTTAAAATTCCTGCTACTTTTTATCAATTTTTTATTTTATTCTTCAGCCCATTTCATAGCCCTTTCTACAGCCTTTTTCCAACCTTTATACAATTTTTCTCTCTTTTCATTATCCATAGCAGGTTCAAAATGTTTATCAACATTCCAATTCTTCTCTATTTCTTCTTTGCTGTTCCAGAATCCTACTGCCAATCCTGCAAGATAAGAAGCACCTAAAGCAGTAGTTTCAATTACTTGAGGCCTGTCAACCGGAACGCCTAAAATGTCAGATTGGAATTGCATCAAGAAGTTATTAGCACTTGCTCCACCGTCAACTTTTAAAGCTTGTAATCTGATTCCCGAATCCTCTTGCATAGCCTCTAGTACATCTCTTGTCTGATAAGCAATGGATTCCAGTGTTGCCCTTATTATATGTTCCCTTTTTGCTCCCCTTGTAAGTCCTACAATCGTACCCCTTGCATACATATCCCAATAAGGTGCTCCAAGTCCTACAAAAGCAGGAACAACATATACACCGTTTGTGTCTTCAACTTTCATCGCATATTCTTCACTTTGCGGTGAATTGTCAATTATTCTAAGCTCGTCTCTCAACCACTGTATCGCAGCACCTGCTATAAATATACTACCCTCTAAGGCATATTCTACTTTTCCATCAATTCCCCAAGCAATTGTAGAGAGAAGTCCAGTATTTGAAGGCACGGCCTTTTCCCCTGTATTCATAAGCATAAAGCAGCCTGTTCCATAGGTGTTTTTTGCCATCCCAGGTTTAAAACAAGCTTGACCAAACAAAGCTGCCTGCTGGTCTCCCGCATCTCCGGCAATAGGTATCTCTACTCCAAATATACTTTTATCAGTATAGCCATATACATAACTGGAAGGCTTAACTTCCGGAAGCATTTGCTCTGGTATGTTAAGTTCAGCCAATATCTCTTTATCCCATTTAAGCTCATGTATGTTAAAGATCATCGTCCTTGAAGCATTGGAATAGTCGGTTACGTGTACCTTACCTCTTGTCAAATTCCAAATAAGCCATGTATCAATATTTCCAAAAAGCAATTCTCCTTTTTCTGCTTTTTCTCTTGCTCCTTCAACATTATCCAAAATCCATTTTATTTTAGTACCAGAAAAATATGCATCTACTACAAGTCCTGTCTTTTCTCTAATTTTCTTGTCAAAACCTTTATTTTTTAGTTCATCGCATATAGGAGCAGTCCTCCTGCATTGCCATACTATTGCATTGTAAATAGGTTTTCCTGTATTTTTATCCCACACAACAGTTGTCTCTCTCTGATTTGTAATGCCAATAGCTGCAATATCCTCCGGATTAATACCCGCTTTTTCTATAACACCTTTTGCAACACCTATTTGTGTACCCCATATCTCCATTGGATCATGTTCTACCCAACCTGCCTTAGGATAAATTTGCTTAAATTCTTGATTTTGTGAAGCCACAATTTTCCCACTATGGTCAAAAATTATCGCACGGGAACTTGTTGTCCCCTGGTCAAAAGCCATAATGTACTTTGCCATCTCTTTTCCCCCTCATAATTTTTGTTATATTTGTCGGCGAGAGAAAAACTCTCGCCGATTTAAGCTCTTTCACTAATGTATATTCACAATAAGTTGGTAAACTATGGCTCCAAGTATTCCTCCGACTATCGGCCCAAATATTGGAACTATTAAGCCGTATCCCCAATCAGAATCCCCTTTACCTGGAATAGGAAGAACAGCATGAGCTAGTCTCGGGCCGAAGTCTCTCGCCGGATTAATTGCACAACCTGTAGGTCCACCTAAGCTTAAAACTATCGCCCATACGAGAAGTCCTACTAAAAGCGCTCCCATTCCTCCAACAGAGTTATTGCTATTAGTAATTCCAAGTATTCCTATTAAAAGCATGGCAGTACCAAATACCTCTGTCATAAAATTCTTGCTTAAATTTCTTATAGCTGGAATTGTTGAGAAAACTCCCAATTTGCTATCAGGATCATCAGTTGCAGCAAAATGATCCATGTACATCAAATAAACAATTATGGCTCCCACAAAAGCTCCCAAAACTTGTGCTATAATGTAGCCTGGCACTAAACTCCATGGAAAGTTCCCTATCGTTGCTAAACCAAGAGTCACAGCTGGATTTATGTGAGCACCACTTATCCATCCAACTACATAAACAGCTACCATTACTGCAAATCCCCATCCCGCTGTGATTACAATCCAGCCGCTATTTTGCCCTTTAGATTTATTCAAGACAACGTTTGCAACCACGCCATCACCTAACCAAATAAGTATCATAGTACCAAAAAATTCAGCAACATATTTTGCAAGGTCACTCATAAAATATCCCTCCATAATTCCAAATTTCAAATCGTTTAACTTTTAAAATAATTATGCAATATGTTAAAACTATCCCTCCTTTCATTCTATAAACCACAGACTTTTTTCGCTTGTTGATACAGCAATGGCGCCAGATTTAAGTGCATTTATAACTTCTTCTTTTGTCTTGACTAAACCTCCTGCGATGACTGGTTGATGCACATCTACTGATATTTCACTTATCACTGAGGGAATTATCCCAGGCATTACTTCTATTGCATCTGGAACTATTTGTTTTGTTGAAGCAAACCCTGTTTTTAATGCCTGGGAATCTAAAATGAAAAGTCTCTGGATGCAGAAAAGATCAAATTGTTTAGCGTGTATCAAAATATTATTGCGGGTAGAGATTATACCATGTGGCTTTATTTTTTCAGCCAAATACTCTACTGCTTTGTTGTCCTTTCCTAAACCTTCAAGCAAATCAAAATGCACAAAAACAATTTTATCATGTCTTTTGACCTCTTGAACTATTTCAGAAATGTTCATTATGTCACCAGTAAGTAAAAATATCACCTGTGCATTTGAAGAAAGAGCCGTATTTAAATCTTTTGCCTCTCGCACTGCAGCTATTATCGGGAAGTCTCTCATTGCATCCAGAATCTTTTCTTTCATCTTTATACCCCCATCTTTTCTTTATGCAAGTAATATGCCAAAAAATAAACCTGAAAAATACATATAAAAAAATACCCCTTTGATACAAAATATCAAAGGTTATTATTCCTGTATGATAATTAGTACCAAAATGTTATTTAATTAACATTCTCTTTGCATCTTGATTTTTTATTGCCATAAAAAATCCTATAGCCGAAATTCCCAAGTAAACATAATAAACAAAAAATCTCCATATATTTATAAAAATTTCTAACTTACTGGGAGGAAGTATAAATTTTGCTTTTTTCATGGTATATCATCTAGAGTTTTAAATTCATATCCCTCGGCTTTAATACTTTTAATTATTCTATCAAGGGCTAAAGCATTGTCTTTTGAAACTGCATGAAGAAGTATTACCGCCCCCGGATGAAGCCTTTTCATAACAGTATTATAGCTTTCCTCTGGTCCTCCGGGAAGTGGCTGCCAATCAGCCATCGCTAAACTCCAAAAAACTGTTCTATAACCTAACGATTTTGTAAGATACAAGGTTCTCTCACTATACTCACCTTTTGGCGGTCTAAAATACTTCATCTTTTTCCCTGTCAGCTCTTCAAACATATCTCCTAACTTAGTTATTTCCTCTTTTACTTTTTCATCAGATAAGGTAGGTAAGCTTGGATGATTCACTGTGTGATTCCCAACTATATGCCCTTCCTCCACCATCCTTTTAACTAAATCAGCCTGTTCTTTTACATAGGGCCCAGTTACAAAAAAAGCAGCTTTTACATTGTTTTCTTTGAGTATATCTAATATTTTAGGTGTATAGCCATTTTCATATCCTTCGTCAAAAGTCAAATAAACTACCTTTTTTGTCGTATCTCCTACAAAAATCGCATCATATTTTTTTATAAGCTCCATTGCCAAAGGGGTAATTTCTGGAGTTTGATGATTTGGCAACACCCTTAGTCCCCAGCTATACAAAGTGTTATCCAGATTTTCTGTATTGGTATAAACAGCATTGTTGACCGTATTAGATATTTTTTCTTTAGGTTTTTCCAAAGGCTTTTGTAAAGCTTCATTTTGCATTTTTTGTTCTTCTGCCCTTGTAATGTCTTTTTTAGCTATTCCACAAGAAGCAATTGAAAAACACAACAAAATTCCCATTAAGATATAGAATATTTTTCTTACCATAGCCATACCTCATTTCAATTTTTCTATATTCCGTTTTTATTTTTTCTCTATATAAACATAATATTCTGTTTTTTATTTGGAAGTATTTTTGTATACTTCACATACAGTATCTCTACAAGGGCAGAATTTACATAAGGCAAAAGAAGGATTTACTTCAGGATAGTAATCTCCTTCTTGCATTTTTTCCATTTGCTTTAATATATTAAAAAGTTCTTTTCTTAAGTGTCGCCTATTATAAACCTCAAACATAGTATTCCTATAAACTATTCGCCCTCTTTTTACTCTTTTTTGGTATACATCTTCTATTATCAAAAAATATGCAACTAACTGCATAACATCTTTATAATAAGGTGAATCATCAGCTTCACTACTTTTTAATTCTACAGGGACTAATTCTTCTCCCAACTGATAAATATAATCAGGCTTTCCAGATAAGCCATATTTGTCAGATTTTAATAACTTCCCATATATTAATCCCTTTTCTTTTACCTCTTGCGATTTATCTATGTAGATTATTTTACCTCCTCGAAATCCTATGCTTCTTCTCATTTTTTTATAAAAAGGCCTTTGTTCAATAATTGACTGAATAAGCAAATATATAGTAAAAAATAAAAAAATTATATTGAGAATCATTTTAAAACCCTCATAATTGCAATTATTAATAAAATAGCTATAATTCCAAAAATAATCGCATATTTTTTATATCGCAATTTTACAATATCCTTGTAATATTTTTCATGATATTCTATCCCTTTCTTAAAGTTACTAAATTGCAAGTCTTGCTCTTTTTGTTCTCTCAAACCATTGATATATTCCATTCCATATATTTTTATATAATACCACTGATAGGGGCAATAAAGAAATTGATTTATCTCTGTAGCGGAAATATATTTACCCTCTTTTTTCATAATAAAACACCTTCAAGAGAAATTTTTTCATGCCTTTATTATACCATATAAAAAAACGGGGTAAAACCCGCTTCAAACTGTAGTGCGTGCATAAGGCCAGCCTCCGGCATCCTTGCATCCGGCCCCGCCTACGTCTCTTTGTCTCGCAAACTTCAAATAAAATTTTACTTTTGTACAATACTTTTAATTTCTTTTTCATACATTGAAAATAACTCTTCAGCTCTTTCTTTTGTAGGAGCTTCTATATAAATATTACAAGCAGGTAATTCATAATCCGGTACTACTAACACCCATGAATCTTCTTTATTAAACTTTAAACCATCTAAAAATTCTGCCCCTCCATCGGCCTTTTCAAAAAGCATTCTTATTATTTTTCCTTTATCTCTCCAATCGCATTTTATACTTTTGGTTATTCTATATCTTAAAGGAAAACTATCTTTTATAGAGGAAAGTTTTTGAGAGGTATGTTGTAAATATTCTAAAAGGTCTAGTAAAAAACTAAATCCGTCAAAATTTAAATTAATCTGTAGATCTTTTTCTACGCCTTCCTTCGACACTATTGTTTTCATTCTATCTTTATGAGAAATTTTGCTGCTTACAGTCTCAATAGCAAATTCCTTCGCAAATTCTGTCAAGTATTTGGAACTATCGAAAGGAAGTACAAAATTTTTGGCCCCTTGCTCTTTAGCAATTAACATTCTTATAAACTCAAGTTCATCCTCATCAAATTCTCTTCCCTTTTCGTCGTAGAGTTTAACTTTTTCCCCATTTTTATAAAAAAGCACCCCTACATCATAAGACTCTTGCGTTATAAAAAACTCATTTTTACCTACGGCTTCTAATAGCAGTTTTGTTTTTTCATCGTAAGGTTTAATTTTAAAACTTTTATAGGCAGTCCTTTTTTTAAAAAGAAAGTTAAGATAATCATTGTTTATATCAATTTCTCTTATAGATTTTAAATTTTTCCCATCAACTCGTTCAATATCATATACTCTCAATTTGTTCTCTATTTTCTTTTCTAAGTTTCTATCGATATCACACCCTTCTTTATCGAGAAACAAAATCCTTAAATTTCCTTCTTCTTCCTCTACATAGATTCCTCCTCCACACTTATTTTTCTTAATTCCATATCTTAAAGTGGGTAAAAGAGTATTATTGACTTTTAAGACCTCACAACCACCAGATACAAGCCCAAAACTTATTAAATCGCTTATAAATTGAGATACAATATCCCCATCGTGTCCTACCAACACACTGCTATTCACTATATTTCCAAAAACTTCTCCAATTTCAACTGCAATTTGAGGAGTAATATCCTCATTAAAAACTCCTTTAATCCCCCTATACCCAAAAGTCAAAGGCTTCCTTCCATTCCCCCACACTACATCTTTTGTGATCACAGAGCCCTCATCTATTATTTTATAGGGCCATATTTTTACCTCTGGCTTTATTTCAGCAAAGGATTTTATTTTACAACTCTCCCCTATAACACTGTTTTCAAAAATTCGGACATTATTGCCGATTCTCACTCTATTGCAAACTACACAACCCCTTAATTCACAATTTTTATCTACAATTATTTCATCCCACAATACAGCATTTTTTAAACTGCTCCCTTTCTTTATATAGTTATTTTTACCAATTATTACGTTAGGTCCTACAACAGCGTTAGCTTCAATTATTGCATTGTCTCCTATAATCACAGGAGGGATGATTTTAGCTTCAAGAGAAATTGTAACATTTTTGCCTATTACCTTTCCCTTTTTAAGTAACTTATCCTTATATCCTAAATCTACTCTTCCTTCTAAAATATCAAAATGACTAGTGATGTATTGATTGGTATTTCCTATATCACACCAATATCCTCCTGTAATATAACCGTACATTGGAATATCATTTTTCAACAACATAGGAAATAAATCTTTACTAAAATCAAAAGGCTTATCTTGAGGTATAAACTCCAATATTTCTGGTTCTATTATGTATATACCCGTATTTACTGTATCGCTAAACACTTCTCCCCAAGAAGGTTTCTCTAAAAATTTTTTTATTTTGCCTTCCTCATCCACAATCACAACACCATATTCCAACGGCACATCTACTCTTGTCAAAATAAGAGTAACTTTTGCCCCTTTCTTTCTGTGAAACTCATAAGCTTCTTTTATATTAACATCAGTAATTACATCTCCGCTCATAACAATAAAAGTATCATTTAGAAAGTCTCTAGCATTTTTGACACTGCCTGCCGTCCCTAACGGCTTATCCTCTATATAAAACTTTATTTCATCCCCATATTCTTCTTCTAAATATTTTTTAATCTTTTGAGGCAAGTAAAAAAGCGTAACAGCTAAATCTTTGATTCCATATTTGTGTAAGTGTTCCACTATGTGCTTTATCGCAGGTTTATTTGCAACAGGTACCATAGGCTTAGGTATATCGGCTGTTAAAGGTCTTAGTCTACTTCCTTCTCCACCCGCCATGATTATCCCTTTCATCCAACCACCTCTAAAAAATATTATTAACCCCTAATTCTTAGTGTTTTTTATTTAATGAAAAATTATTCATTTTAAGACATTGGCAACATAAAATTGAAATAGGAAAGGACTTTGCGGGGGAGTAAAAATGATAATCTCTTTAATATATTTCGCGGCAGGAATAGGAGTATTTATTTGGGGAATTTTTACTTTAACAAGGGGATTAAAGGTCTTCTCACACCAAAAAATTTCTCAAATTATTAACAATTTTGCAAGCAATTTATTAAAATCAATAATAATAGGTTTTTTTATAACCTTAATTATTCAAAGCAGTAGCATGGTAACTGTAATCGCAGTAACAATGGCAGGAGCAGAGCTTTTAACTCTTAAAAGCGCAGCAGGTATAATTATAGGTTCTAATATTGGAACTACTATTGCCGTGCAGCTTTACGCATTTAATCTGTTTAAAATAGCCCCTTATTTAGTTTTTATAGGTTCTGTACTACATTTCCAAAATTGCAATACTAAATTAAAATTTGTAGGAAATGTATTTTTAGGATTTGGATTAGTATTTTATGGTCTTAAGATAATGGAACTGGCTACAATGCCTCTTAAAAAAAATTCTAACTTCGAGCTTATTAGTGCTAATCTTTCAAATCCTTTCTGGGGAATTCTTGCTGGAATAATCACAGCATTAATCCTTCAATCAAGTAATGTAGGTATAGCAACACTACAAGTTTTGGTCTCCTCTCAACTAATAACCTTGCCTCAAGCATTGCCAATAATATATGGTTTAAATATTGGAACTTGCTCAGAGGCTATCATACTGAGCTTTGCCTCTAACAAAGAAGGGAAAAAAATAGCTCTCTTTAACATTTTTCTTAATATAGGGGGCACTATACTCTTTTTGCCTTTTGCAAATTTTTTTGCAGAGTTTTTGAAACTCATCTCCCCCCACAATCCTTTAAGACAGGTGGCAAACGCCCACACATTTTTTAATCTTTTTTCTGCACTTTTGATAATTCCTTTTCTTAAGCAACTTTTTGTTTTAATAGATAAATTAGTAAATAAATAAAAAATTCAATTAATAGGAATCCTAATATTAAAGTTTATTTTCAAGGTGGTAACAATGAACAAAAGATTAGAAGTTAGCGATTTATTGTTTTTAATGATAACTTTTGAGATTGGAACATCAGTACTCTTTTGTTTGGGAATTGAAGCAAAACAAGATTGTTGGCTTTCTATTTTAATTGCAATGCTTATTTCTCTGCCAATTACACTTATGTACGTCTCCTCTTTTGAAAAATCGCAAAAAAATCTTCCACAGTTACTTGAGTTTGTTTATGGGAAATATATAGGTAAAACTTTATCTCTAATTTATGCTCTGTACTTTTTATACATTGCTTCAAGAAACGTAAGAGACTATGTAGAACTCAGTGTAAATACAATATATTCTCGAACACCTACATATATTTTTTCTTCTTTTATGCTTATATTAGTAATGTATTACCTCCTATTTGATATATGTGTACTTGCCCGCGTTGCTAAAATTTTGCTCCCTCTTATTTTAGCTATTATGGCTTTTCAAACAACTATGATAATGATGGGAGATAATTTTAGTTTTTCAAGGCTTTTACCAATTTTAGAAAATGGAATTGTTCCCGTAATCAAAGCAGCAATTCCTCTAATTGTAACTTTTCCCTTTGGTGAACTTATTGCTTTTACTACAGTTTTTGATAAAGTAAAACAAAAGGAAAAAATAAAAAAGATAATGCTGATAACCACTGTTTTTACTGGTCTACTATTGTCCTTTAACAATATCATTATAATTTCTTCTTTAGGAGCAGATGAAGCTTCAAGAGAAAATTTCCCATTGTACCAAGTTATAAGATTAATAAATTTGGGAAATTTACAAAACCTAGACACTTTGTATGTATTTATAATGATTATAGGAGTATTTTTTAAGATTAGCGTATTTACTTATGCAGGACTTACAATGATAAAAAATGCGTTGGAACTAAAAAGTTACAAATACCTGCTTTTCCCTGTTTTGTCGATGATTTTTGCTGCCTCTTTTATAATTGCCAACAGTTATCAAACCCACATACTTATAGGTCTTAAATTTACTCCTTTTTACATACATGTACCTCTGCAAATAATTTTACCCATGATTACTTTTCTATTTCTAAACATAAAAGAAAAGAGAAATCTTTAAAAACCTTCTCTTTTACTCACCTATTTTATACATATTCCAAGGTAATTTATCTATAAGACGATTCTTATAAATAGAATCTGCTCCCATAAATATATATCTTAAATTATTCACCTGTGGTATTTTTACTTCAACCCAAATTTTATTTCCATGGATTATAGGTTTTGCTGCTATGACATCTGTCAAAGAATTTTCCGCCCTTTTATACTGATACAATTTTTCATCTACAACTCCTAAATCAATACGTTTTATATCATTTTGATCTTTATAAAATAGCCTCATTTCAATATGGTAAATTACTTTTTTAGATATTGGTCTTGCCGATTCTAATCCAATATACAATTTATTATCGTAGTAAAAAGCTCCTAGTCGCGTTAAAACTGCACTTCTGTATATTTTTCCATTTAATATGCCCCCAGTGTACACTTTTAAAAGAGTATGTGGCAAAGTTCTGGTTTGTAAATCTGGCTTTGAATCAACTACAGGAATACTTATGACAGGTTTTGTAGCAAATAATTCGGTTTTTCTTACAAAAGCCATCAAAAAGGGTTTTATAACTTCTGTTTGAGTTCTATATTGTTTTATAGCAGTCCTCTTTAAATCTACTTCCTTTGGAGTTAAATCAAAAGATTGCCATTCTGTGTTACTATCTTTCATATCTACAGGAGGTAACATGGGTCTATTTTCCTCTGCCATCCATGGCACTGGCCACTGAGGATGGTGAACTAAAAACATATGCTCTCGCACATTTATATTCATGGCTGTTATGGTATATCTAACAAAATTGCTTACTGCCCAATGGTCGGGATGTATGTCGTCTGCCAAAGGATAGTATATATCTGTCGGTTTAAAGTTCTTAATTATTTCTGTCAACTCATCTACTAAGTTTTGACCTGTATAAGGGATTCCCGGTTTATATACCGTATCATAAGGAGCATATGCCACACGAGTTCCGCCACTCACTCTTGGACGATCATTATCCCAATATTGGCTCCACAAAAATCTGGTGCTCCCATCAGCAAACCCTAAAAAAACTAAATCTTTTCGCGGTAATCCCAAAACTCTCATAGCTGTAATACTCTCTTGCTGCCTTGCCAGTCCAAGGCGATAAAAATCTTGAGGAGTAGGGTTTGTTTTACCACAAAACGCCGTTGCAGCTTTTTTGTAACTTTCTCCACTGGTGACAATTACTACTTTAATAGGCCTTTTAAGTGCTACAGCCCTTTGAATAATTCCTGCCATTCCTAAAGTCTCATCATCAGGATGAGGAACTACAATGAGAATTCTTTGCCCAGGATCATCAAAAATTGGCAGTGTACCTTTTTCTGTGAAGTTTGCAATAGCCACTCCCCAATTCATTATATATGATATTCCTATTAATAAAGCAATAAACAAAGAAAAGTAAATAGTCCGTTTATTTATCATGTTACTCTGCCTCCATTCATGCTATTATTTTACTATACATTTATGAACAAATTATTACATGATATCAAATTTTGAAAAATATTTTGTTGTGATACAATCATACTATGAAGAAAAAATAAAAAGGGGGAAGGATTGATATGTTTGTAGATTTTCATTGTGATACTCTTTATCGTTTAGTGGACAAAAAAATAGATTTCGCTGAAAGGTCAAAAGAAGGTCATGTGGATTTACAAAGGATGAAAGAAGGCAAAGTCCATCTGCAGGTTTTTGCTGTATTTGTAGACCCAAAACAGATGAGAAAAAATGCTGCCACAATGGCTTTAAAAATGATTGACAAAATGCATGAAGTAATCGAAGAAACAAAAGAATTTAGATTAATATTAAAAGGAGAAGATATAGATAAAGCAAAAGAAAAAGGAAAAATTGGAGCATTGCTTTCTATAGAAGGCGGCGAAGTTTTAGAAGGTGAAATTTCTCTTCTTAGGATGTTTTACAAATTAGGAGTAAGAGCTCTCACTTTAACATGGAGTTTGAGAAACGATTTAGGGGACGGAGTAGACGGTGTTAAAGAATCGGGGCTTACCTCCTTTGGCAAAGAAGTTGTAAAAGAGATGAATCGCCTAGGAATGATTGTAGATGTATCTCATCTTAATGAAAAAGGATTTTGGGATGTAGTAGAACTTAGTGAGAAACCTATTATAGCTTCTCATTCTAATGCTAAAACCCTATGCTCCCACAGAAGAAATTTGACAGATGAGCAAATAAAAGCGATAGCTCAAAAAGGCGGTGTAATTGGAATAAATTTTGCTCCACAATTTTTAAGAGATGAAGGTCAAGCTACATTAGAAGATGTTTTAAATCATATAAATTATATATGCGAATTAGTAGGAGAAGATTATATAGGTTTTGGTTCTGACTTTGACGGGATTAGCAGTACTCCTGAAGGATTAAAGGACATATCTTATTTCCCCGCAATTTTAGAAGGACTAAGAAAAAGAGGATACACCCAAGAACAGATTGATAAGATTTCTCACAGAAATTTTGAAAATCTTATCAAAAAAATTCTAATATAAAAACAAAAAGAGCCCTGGAATACTCCAAGGGCTTGCATATGTTAAAGGGGGAGTCATTGTTTTGACCAAGTATACATTATACAGTCCTTTTTCAAAAAAATCAAGACCTCATAAAAAATTTTTTTGAGGGATAGGGGGTATTTTTAAGGGAGCTCATCTTATATTATAACCAAATTTGTGAGTTTTAAAATTAAAATCTCGTTAATTTTGTTAAGTTTATGTTAAATTTTTGTTAATTGGCGTTATTTTCTTCAAAAAGAAGTGCTGTTGAATATAGTATACAAAAGATTTATAATAGAGGTAGATAATGAAACATAGGGGGTAAAGTCATGGATATTGAAATAATAAGAAAAACTGATCCAGAAATCGCAGACGCAATTGAAAAGGAGCTTATAAGGCAGAGAAATAAAATAGAGCTCATAGCTTCTGAAAATTTTGTAAGTAGAGCCGTAATGGAAGCAATGGGGTCCCCTCTTACTAATAAATACGCAGAAGGGTATCCAAATAAAAGGTATTACGGCGGTTGCGAATATGTGGATATAGCTGAAGAATTAGCAAGAGAAAGGCTCAAAAAACTTTTTGGTGCTGAACACGCAAATGTACAACCTCATTCAGGAGCACAGGCAAACATGGCTGCTTATTTTGCTCTTATAAAGCCAGGAGATACTGTGCTGGGAATGGATTTAGCCCATGGAGGGCACCTCACTCATGGAAGCAAAGTCAATTTTTCAGGCCAAATCTATAATTTCGTATCTTACGGAGTAAGAGAAGATACAGGATATATAGATTACGATGAAGTAGAAAGAGTCGCAAAAAAGCACAAACCCAAATTGATTGTCGCAGGTGCTAGCGCTTACCCAAGGATAATCGATTTTAAGAGATTTAGAGAAATTGCAGACAAGGTTGGAGCTTACCTAATGGTAGACATGGCTCATATAGCTGGTCTTGTAGCAGCAGGTCTTCATCCTAATCCTGTTCCTTATGCAGATGTCGTTACGACTACCACCCATAAGACTTTAAGAGGCCCAAGAGGAGGAGCTATTCTTTGCAAAGAAGAATACGCAAAAGCAATAGACAAAGCACTCTTCCCGGGCACACAAGGTGGCCCTTTAATGCATATAATAGCAGCAAAAGCCGTTTGTTTTAAAGAAGCTCTCACCGATGAATTCAAAGAATATCAAAAAAGAATTGTCGAAAATGCAAAAGCTTTAGCAAATGCATTAATGGAAAGAGGAATAAATTTAGTGTCAGGTGGAACTGATAACCACTTGATGTTGTTGGATTTAAGAAACACAGGAATAACAGGCAAAGAGTTAGAAACAAGATTAGATGAAGTAAACATAACTTGCAACAAAAATGCTATACCTTTTGACCCATTAGGGCCAAATGTCACTTCTGGTGTGAGACTGGGAACTCCAGCTGTTACAACAAGAGGAATGAAACCTGAAGATATGGTAGAAATAGCGGACATTATAGTCAATGTAATAAGGGATGAAAACTATAAAGAAAAAGCAAAAGAAAGAGTAGCAAATCTTCTCAAAAAATACCCTCTTTATGAGGACCTCATATAAAGAAGATAGGGAAAGTCTTTTACTGACTTTCCCTATTTCTTTCTCTCTTTATGTTCTTCTTTAAATTCCTTTGGCTTATAATACCTTCTGCCAAGCTCACCGTATACATCCTCGAGCTTTATACCTTTGTCAACTAACAAAACTATTAAATGATAAAGTAAATCTGAAACCTCATACACTATCTCTTCTTTGGAGTCATTTTTGGAAGCTATCACTACCTCCGTAGTTTCTTCGCCAATTTTCTTTAAAATCTTATCTATGCCTTTTTCAAACAAATAATTAGTATAAGACCCTTCTGCCGGGTTTGTCTTTCTATCTTTTACCCGTTCATATAGCATTTTAAGTATTTCCATGTCATAATTTTCAACTTCACCTAAAAAGCTCCTATAAAAACAGCTTACATTCCCTGTATGGCATGCCGGCCCTTTTGGCTCCACCTCAATTAGCAAAGCATCCTCATCGCAGTCATAAAATATGTTTTTTATCTTTTGGGTATTACCTGAAGTTTCCCCTTTATGCCAAATTTCCTTTCTACTTCTGCTAAAAAAATAAGTTTCTCCCTTTTCCAAGCTTAATTTTAAACTTTCCTCATTCATATAAGCCAACATTAATACTTGTTTTGTATTGTAGTCTTGCACAATCGCAGGAATAAGTCCTTTTTCATCAAACTTTAATTCCTCTATATCAATCATTCTCTACATCCTTTCGATAAATTTAAATTCTCACTGGTATACCTTCTTCTTTTAAATATCTTTTAACTTCTTTTATTTCCAACTCCCTGTAATGAAACACAGAAGCCGCTAACGCAGCATCAGCTTTGCCTTCAGTAAAAACCTCTTTAAAATGCTCTTTATTTCCTGCACCTCCAGAAGCTATAACGGGGATATTGACAGCTTCACTTACCATTCTTGTAAGCTCTATATCATACCCATCTTTAGTACCGTCTTTATCCATACTTGTAAGAAGTATTTCTCCTGCTCCTAAAGACTCTACTTTTTTAGCCCACTCAATCACATCAAGCCCTGTGTTTACCCTTCCGCCGTTTATATACACATCAAAGCCCGAGCCATCACTTCGCCTCTTGGCATCAATTGCTACAACCACACATTGGCTTCCAAAACGTACAGCGGCCTGACGAATAAGAGTTGGTTGTTTCACAGCTTGGGTATTTATTGAAACCTTATCAGCCCCTGCTCTTAGAATATCTTTTATATCGTCAAGGTCTGAAATTCCACCGCCAACAGTTAAAGGAATAAATACTTTTTCAGAAGTCCTTTTTACAACTTCTATCATTATTTTTCGTTTTTCATAAGAAGCAGTAATGTCCAAGAATACAAGCTCATCTGCTCCTAATTCATTGTACTCTGATGCTATCTGGACAGGGTCTCCCGCATCTTTTAAATTTAAAAAGTTAACTCCTTTTACTACCCTGCCGTCTTTCACATCTAAACAAGGAATTATTCTTTTTGCAAGCATTTATATTACCTCCAAAGCACTTTTAAAGTTTATTTTTCCAATATATAAGGCTTTTCCAATTATAGCACCATATGCTCCCATCTCTTTAAGCTTTTTTAAATCCTCAATTGAGGATATTCCTCCTGATGCTATCACTTGAACACCTGTTTTTAAAATATTTTCTAAAGCTTTAAAATTTGGTCCATTAAGAGTTCCATCTTTAGAAATATCAGTGAAAATTATCGTTTTTACTCCTATTTCTTTCATTTTTTTAGCTAACTCCATATCTTTTATTTTAGTCTTTTCAAGCCATCCACTTACGGCAACTTCTCCATTCTTTGAATCTATACCCACTATCGTCCTTTCTCCGTAATTGGAAAGGGAATAAAGAAGAAGATCTTTGTCATATATTGCCGCCGAACCTAAAATTACATACTTAACACCTACAGAAAAAAGATAATCGATAGTTTCTCTATTCCTTATTCCTCCACCTACTTCTATCTCGGCTTTACAGTTTTTTGTAATCTGTTCAATGACATTACCATTTACCAAATGACCTTGTTTTGCACCATCTAAATCTACCACATGAATTCTCTTTGCTCCTAATTCCTCCCACATTTTAGCTACGTCAACGGGATTTTCATAATAAACCTCTTTGGTATTAAAATCTCCTTTTGTAAGCCTTACACATTTTTCTTCCATAATATCAATTGCAGGTATTAAAACCATTTTGCCATCTCTCCAAAATTCTTTAAAATTTTAAGCCCCACTTTTCCGCTCTTCTCAGGATGGAATTGACAAGAAAAAACATTGTCTTTAATTATAACTGCAGGAATCTGAACACCATAATCAGTCACTGCATACACATATTTCTCTTCATTGTTGGCTACATAATAAGAATGAACAAAATACGCATAATCTCCATTCTCCACTCCTTTAAGAAGTGGAGTTTCCTTTTTTATTTCAAGACTATTCCATCCCATGTGAGGAATTTTATTATGCTTTGGAAGTTCTATTACTTGCCCTTTAAAGATCTTAAAACCCTCAGTTTCCTTTATTTCAAAGCCTTTTTCAAATAAAAGCTGCATCCCCAAACATATCCCAAGAAACAACTTACCTTTGTCGATTTGTCTTTTTATCTCTTCTAACATGCCTGTTTTAATGAGAGTATCCATCGCATCAGGAAAAGCTCCCACTCCAGGAAGAACTAATGCATGAGCCTCTTTTACCGAAGCTACATCTTTTATAATTTTTGCCTCATAGCCTACGTATTTAAATGCTTTTTCTACACTTCTTAAATTTCCCATTCCATAGTCAATAATCCCTATCAATTTTTCACCGCCTCACTTAAGTTACGTATAAAGTATATGCAATCTCGCTTAAACTGTATCTTTATAAAATCCCTTTAGTAGAAGGTATCCCTTCTACCCTTTCATCTATTCTCAATGCCTCATCAAGAGCCCTCCCCAGTGCTTTAAAAGTTGCCTCTATAATGTGATGACTGTTACTGCCGTGCAAAAGTTCTACATGCAGTGTAATGCCAAAGTTGTAAGCAAAGGCTCTTAAAAATTCTTCCACATTTTCCGTTTCAAAATTTCCAACTCTTTCAGCTTTTAAAGGCAAATCACAGTATAAAAAAGGCCTTCCACTTATGTCTACAGAAACTCTCACTAAGGCTTCGTCCATGGGTACATAAAATGTACTAAACCTCTTAATAGATTTTTTATCGCCGGCAGCCTTTAAAAAAGCATTGCCCAATACAATACCTACGTCTTCAACAGTGTGATGAGTGTCTACCTCTAAATCTCCCTTTGCCACTACTTTTAAATCAAAAAGTCCATGCTTGGCAAATAAAGAAAGCATGTGGTCAAAAAAACCTATTCCTGTAGCTATGTCATAATTTCCTTTTCCGTCAATATTAAGTTCAACGTATATATCCGTCTCTTTAGTTTTTCTTTTAACTTCCGCCTTCCTCATAGCAGTAACTCCTTTAACCCATTTATTAAATAATCATTAGCTTCTCGGCTACTTACTGTTATCCTTAAAGCTCCTTCAAGCCCTTCTACCTTTGAAAAATCCCTCACCAAAATTCCTCGTTCTAAAAGTCCTTTGTACACATAATCTGCATCTTTAAATTTTACCAATATAAAATTCGTTTTTGAGGGATAAACTTTAACGCCAGGAATTTTGCCTAGCTCTTTTATAAGACGCTTTCTTTCTTCTAAAATGTAGTTAATTCTTTCTTTTAAAACATCTGTCCTTAAAACCTTCAAAGCTATTATCTGAGATAAAGAGTTAATGTTATAAGGTGATTTCACAAGGTTTAAATACTTTAAAATATTCTCGTTAGCTACAGCATATCCTACTCTCAAACCGGCAAGTCCAAAAGCCTTAGATAAGGTCCTTAAAACAATCAAGTTTTCAAATTCATTTATAGCATCTACAATTGTATTACCATAAAACTCAAAATAAGCTTCGTCAACAACTACAATTCCATTGCTCTTTTGTATTATTTTAATTATATCTTCTCTTTCTATAACACTTCCTGTTGGATTATTAGGGTTGCACAAAAACACTAATTTAGGCTGATATTTTTCTATAACTTTAATAAAACTATCAACATCGTAATTATAATCTTCTCTCAACCTTACAGGTATTTCGACTGCTCCTGCAATTTTGCTATATACACTGTACATAGCAAAAGAAGGATGAGGATATGCTACCACATCACCTTTGTTTATGAAAGCCAGCATAATAAGGTGGATTATCTCATCCGAGCCATTTCCCACAAATATGTTTGTAGGCACTACTCCACAATATCGTGCCAATTCTTCTTTTAACTTTTCTGCAGTAGGGTCTGGATATACATTTACTTGAGAAGATTTTACAATCTCTTGAATATTTTTTATCACTTCTTCAGGAAGTTCAAAAGGCGTTTCATTTGCATCCATCTTATATCTGTAGGGAATACTGTGCACTTCATAATTTTTAAATCCCTTAATTTCTTCTCTCACCAAATTCTCAATCATTTTAAAACCTCACTTTTATAGAATTAGCATGAGCGGTAAGCCCTTCTGAATTTGCTAAAGTTATTACATCCTCTTTTACCTCTCTCAAAGAATCCTTAGAATAATAGAGAATATTCATCTTTTTGATAAAGTCCGTCACAGAAAGAGGCGAGAAAAACCTTGCTGTTCCACTAGTAGGAAGCACATGGTTAGGGCCAGCAAGATAGTCCCCTAAGGGTTCTGGAGAATATTCTCCCACAAAGACTGCTCCTGCATTCTTGATTTCACCAATTATTTCAAAGGCATTGGAAATGTTAAGCTCTAAATGCTCCGGAGCTATGTCATTTGCAATACCAATTGCTTCTTTTAAATTATTTACAACAATTATCGCACCAAAATTTTTTAAAGACTTTTCAATTATTTCTTTCCTTTCAAGATATTCCATTTGCCTTTCAATTTCTATTTTTACTTGTTGCGCAACCTCCAAAGATGTTGTGACAAGTATTGAAGATGCCATTACATCATGTTCCGCCTGTGACAACAGGTCCGCCGCCACATATTTAGGATTAGCAGTTTCGTCAGCTATAACTAAAACTTCACTGGGGCCTGCCACCATATCAATATCCACATGTCCGTAAAGAGCTCTTTTAGCCAGTGCGACAAAAATATTTCCCGGGCCAACTATTTTATCAACCTTAGGTATTGACTCTGTCCCAAATGCCAAGGCTGCAACAGCCTGTGCGCCTCCAACTTTATATATATCCTCTATTCCTATCTTGTCTGCAGCCACTAACACATAAGGGTTTACTCCCTTCTTACCAGCCGGAGAAACCATCACTATTTTCTCTACACCAGCCACCTTTGCAGGTATTCCATTCATCAAAACTGAAGAAGGATATGCAGCAGTTCCCCCCGGCACATAAATCCCAACTTGAGAAAGAGGTCTTACTATCTGCCCATAAACTATACCTTCTTTAAAATCCAACCATGTAGACTGTTTTTGCTTTTCATGAAATTCTGTTATGTTTTTGATAGCTTTGTCAATCGCTTTTAAAAATTCTCCTTCCACTTCTTTATAAGCATTTTTTATTTCCTCTTTCGTAACTTTTACAGTACTTTTGTCAAGATTTATTCCGTCAAACATGTAAGTATACTCAAACAAAGCCTTGTCTTTTCTCTCTCTTACGTTTGAAATTATTTCTTCCACTTTTTTTGCTATTTCTTTATTCTCTAATTTACTTCTGTTGTGAAGCTTTTGCAAAATGCCATTGTCAATTCCCTTTCGAAAATCAAATATCTCAATCATTTTTGACCTCCTTAAAAGTTTCCACAACCTCTTTTAATTTTATAATTATCTCTTTTATTCTCTGGCTTTTTGTTTTAAGACTGGCTTTATTCACTATCAATCTCGCACTGGAAGGAAAAATTTCTTCAATGACTATAAGACCATTTTCTCTTAAAGTATTGCCTGTCTCTACAATGTCTACAATTACCTCTGACAGCCCCACAATAGGAGCAAGCTCCACAGAACCATTCAGCTTAATTATTTCTACATTTTCTCCCTTTTGTCTGAAAAATTCTTCTGCAATATTGGGAAACTTTGTTGCAACTCTTTTATTAGTAAGAAAACTGTCCTTTGCCTCTTTAGGCCCCGCAACCACCATTTTACAAAAACCGAATTTTAAATCTAAAACTTCATAGCAATCTTTTTTTTGCTCTAAGAGAATGTCTTTTCCACAAATTCCTAAATCAGCTGCCCCGTGTTCTACATATGTGGGCACATCCATTGGCTTCACCAACATAAACTTCATTAAATTTTTATGGTCATTAACAACAAGTTTTCGAGAAATATCTTTTAAAATATTCTCAGCAATTCCTGCCTTTTCAAACAAAGTTATAGCACTATCTGCCATTCTACCTTTTGGCAGTGCAATAGAAATATTTTCCATATTATTCCTCCATATCTATAATTTCGTCAAAGCTATTTTCATCAACATGCTTCGCTTTTTCATAGCTATACATCTCTACAATTTTTCCCTCACCTCTTAACAAAGTGGCTTTCTTGTAAGCATTACTTCTTAAGTTTTCCTTGTATTTTATTAAAACTCTCCAGGATTTATCAATAATATCTTTTTTCTGTTTTTGAAGTGCTAACATTGACCTTTCCACACTTATAGCAAAACCTGTCGCCGGAATGTGCTCTCCAAAAATCCCTAAAAGACCATCATACCTTCCTCCGGTACATATAGCATAACCAATCCCTTTAACAAAACACCTGAATATGATACCAGTATAATAATTAAGATTTTGCACCATTCCTAAGTCAAAACTTATATACTCTTCCATACCAAAATCTTTTAATATTCTATATACTCTTTCAAGGTAATCTATCGTTTCACCTAGTTTAGGAGTATCATAAAGCTCTTTTGCTCTTTTAAGCACTTCTTCGCCACCAAATAAAAGAGGAAGTTCACTTAAAAACTTTGCTTTTTTGCCCCTAATTCCTTTATCATTTATGAATTCTTCTATCGCAGATTGATTTTTCTGTTGCAAAAACTCTCTTAAAAGGTTTATTTCTTCATTTTGTAACTCTAAATCTTCCACTACTCTTTTAAAAAATTCCACCTGTCCCACGTCCACTTTAAAGTCCTCTATTCCAATACTTTTTAAAGCCTCTATCGCAACTGCTATTATCTCTGCATCAGATTCTTCATGATTTGTACCTATAAGTTCAATCCCTGCCTGAGTAAACTCTCTCATTTTTCCTACCTGTGGGTCATCATAGCGATAGACATTAGCGACATAGCATAACTTAAGTGGGAAACTACCTTTTAACTTTGTAGACACAATTCTCGCTATTTGAGTAGTCACATCTGGCCTTAAAGCTAATATATTTCCCTTTTTATCGAAAAACCTGTACAAATTGTTTTCATCAAACAAAACAGAAAAATTATCGTTATATTCAAAAGTAGGAGGCATTATCTCTTGATAGCCAAATTTTATAAAAACCTCTCTAAACTTTTCTTCTATTTTGCGCTTAACTCTATATTCTTCCGGCAAAAAATCTTGTACACCATCAGGCAAATATATCATTAAAACACCCCACAATTTACTCTGTCTTTGTAACGTGATAAAGTAATAAACTGTACTTCTTTTATTGTATCCTAATTTTCAATGTATGTCAAGCATAGACAAATAGGCAGAAACGTACTGAATATTATCCTGCTTGCATTGTAAATCCACGCGCAAAATCAAAAAGTGAAATTTTACATTATTTGAAGAAAACTTAAGGTTGTTGTGGTATAATTAAATGTAAAAGGAGTTAAATGGTTAAATGTGAGTAATGTATTTGCTGTTAGATGAAAAAGGTGTGGATGTTTTGGCAATTTACATAAGAGGAATAAAAGCTTTTAATCTAATTTGAAAGAAGGTGTTAAATATGCCGTTGCCAAAAGAAAATAAAATATATACTTATGCAGATTATATAGCGTGGCCAGAAAATGAAAGAATAGAACTGATTGATGGCCAAATTTACTTGATGACTTCCCCTTCAAGAACTCATCAAAGGATCTTGGGACAGCTTTTTTACCAATTTTTTGATTATCTCAAAGATAAATCGTGTGAAGTATATATGGCACCTTTTGATGTAAGGTTTCCTGACGGAAATGAGAAGGACGAGGAAAATATAAAGACTGTAGTTCAGCCTGATATAGTTGTTGTGTGTGATGAATCCAAGCTTGATGAGAAGGGATGTACGGGAGCTCCTGATTTGATAATCGAAATTATTTCGCCTTCAACAGCACAGAAAGATAAACTCCACAAGTTTAACTTGTATGAAAAGTATGGTGTGAAAGAATATTGGATAGTAGAACCCGAAAACAAAATCCTAAGTGTGTTTATTTTACAGGATAATGAAAGATATGGACGACCCGACATATATACACAAGATGATAAAGTTAAAGTTTCTATTTTTGAAGATCTTGTGATTGATTTAAAAACAGTACTAATATGAATAGAAACTGATTACAAACCTTTTTATTGACAAAAAGAGGTGTTTTTTATGATAGAAGCCACTGAATTATTAAAGTATTCCTTAGAAGATGAGCTAAAGAGGATAACGAATATTATTATTGAAAAGTGCAATCCAGAGAGGATAATACTTTTCGGGTCAATGGCTAATGGTACTGCTAAGGAATGGAGCGATATTGACTTAGTCGTGATAATGGATACAGATTTAAGATTTGCTGATAGAACTTTATATTTAATGAGGCTTACCCATCCTAGAGTAGGAGTTGATTTTTTAGTATATACACCAGAAGAAGAAGAGTTGTTTAAGAAGAATAGAGACCTATTTTATACCGAAGAGGTACTCAAGAAGGGGGTCATATTGTATGACAGAAGTTCATAAATATAGTCAGTGGTTAGATTATGCTAATGACGATTTGAAGGCAGCAAAAGAACTGTTAAAAACTTATTGTTTGTGTCCATTCGCAGCAAGCTGTAGAAAAAGCTTTAAAAGCCTATTTGGTTTTTAATAATATAAATCCTCCTAAAGTACACAATTTGATCACTTTGTTAGAATTGTGTATAAACTTGGACAAAGAATTTGAAATTTTGAGAGATGATATGGAATTTTTAGACTCCTATTATATTCCAACAAGATATCCAAGTGCTCCTATTGGCTATTTACCTGGTGGCAAACCTAATAAAGATAATGCTACCAAGGCATTTGAAAAAGCTGAAAATTCTGTGAAATATATAATTAAACTTATAGAAGATAAGAAAAAAGAATAAAACCTTAACCTTATTATTATGACCTAGAATTTAAGGTCTCTTAGAGAAAAAGCTCCTCTTTTATTTAGTTGATGCTAAGTCTAACAGTAAGAGAAAATGGTCGTCTTCCTCAGCTTAGTGTATTAAATGGAATGAACCCATAAAAAGCAAACAAAGTTTTACTAAAGTTACACAAAGCTCTTGACATTACTAAATAATTGGAGTATCATTATATTTAAAGTAGGTATAGTTATATTTTTAACAATAACCCCAAAAATCAAAAATGGAGGAGGGTTTAAAATGAACTCATCATTAGAGTTCGAAAAGCTTTTAGAGCCAATTCAAATTGGACCGATGAAACTGAGAAACAGAATTGTCATGCCTCCAATGGTTACAAATTATGCAGCTGCTGATGGTGCAGTTACCGAACGTTTTAAAGCTTATCACCAAGCCAGAGCAAAAGGTGGAGTAGGCTTAATTATTGTAGAAGCAACATATGTTCATCCAAGTGGTAAAGGTTTTCAAAATCAAGTTGGTATTTACAAAGATGAATTAATATCTGGCTTGAGAGAATTGACTGAGACGGTGCATAAGTATGGAGCAAAAATTGCCGTGCAACTTTATCATGCTGGTAGGCAAACAACTTCGAAAGTTACTGGAATGAAAGTGGTTGCCCCTTCCCCTATTCCTTGCCCAGTTAAGCAAGAAATGCCCAAAGAATTATCAGTAGACGAAATAAAAGAATTGGTGGAAGCATTTGGACAAGCTGCGAGACGTGCTAAAGAAGCAGGGTTTGATGCTGTCGAAATCCATGGCGCCCATGGTTACCTACTTAACCAATTCTTATCGCCGTATAGCAATAAACGAACCGATGAATACGGTGGAAGTTTTGAGAATAGAATTAGATTTCCATTGGAAGTTGTCAGAAGAGTAAGAGAAGAAGTTGGTGGAGATTTCCCTATTATATATCGCATGAGTGCCGAAGAATATGTTCCTGGAGGACTTACGATTGAAGATACTAAGATATTTGCTCAAAAGCTGGTAGAAGCAGGAGTTAATGCCCTGCATATTTCAGGTGGAGTATATGAATCTTCGGCAATGATTATCCAGCCCGCAGCCATTCCTCAGGGTTGTTTTGTAGAAAACGCAGCTGCTATAAAGAAAGCAATTAATAGCAAAATACCTGTAATTGTTGTTGGTCGAATCAAAGATCCTCTTATGGCAGAACAAATCATCCGTGAAGGTAAAGCTGATCTAGTATCTATGGGAAGAGCTCTACTAGCAGATCCAAATTTGCCTCAAAAAGTTTCTGAAGGTAAAATTCAAGAAATAAGAAAATGCATTGGTTGTAATCAAGGTTGTATTGATCGTTTATTCCAAGACCTTGATATTACTTGCATAGCTAATGCATTAACTGGACATGAAACAGAATTTGATATAGAAAACCCGGCAGAGAAAAAGAAGAAGGTATTAATAGTTGGTGGTGGACCTGGTGGTCTAGAAGCAGCCAGGGTAGCCGCTTTGCGAGGACATGAAGTGATTCTTTACGAAAAGCAAACAGATCTGGGTGGACAAATGCGAATTGCTGCTGTACCGCCTTATAAAGGAGAAATAAATGATTTGGCTAATTATCTTATTAATCAAGTAAAAAAATCTGGCATTGCAATTGTAAAAGGCAAGGAAGCAGATATGAAGACAATTCAAGAGGTTAAACCAGATGTGGTAATCTTAGCAACAGGATCTGAACCAATAATTCCTGAAATTCCTGGAGCTAATCAGAAAAACGTTGTTACAGCGCATGATGTCCTTAAAAATGCGGTTATTGTCGGTAAAAAAGTAGTTGTCATTGGTGGTGGATTGGTAGGTTGTGAAACTGCCGAATTTTTAGCTGATCAAGATAAAGAAGTAACTGTAGTGGAAATGTTGGATGATATAGCAATAGATGTTGGGGCATTGACTAGAGTTCTCTTACTAAATAGAATGGCCGAGAAAAAAATAACCGTATTGACGAAGAGCAAAGTTCGAGAAATATCAGGAGATAAAGTTATTATAGAAAGTAAAAGTGGAACTCAAGAAATAACTGGTATAGATACAGTCGTAATGGCAGTTGGCTCCAAACCTAAAAATGATTTATTGAAGTCCATTGAAGAAGAAAATATACCTGTTTATGCTATTGGGGATTGTATCAAGCCTAGAAAATTTATAGATGCCATTCACGAAGGTTTTCGCATAGCGTATAATTTGTAATTTTAAAAATTACATTAAATACTCGTACAACGCACTTTGCATTTAAAAGGTTAGTATAAATTTAAGGCAGAAACATACAGTTTCTGCCTTTCTATATTTTACTTAATAAGTTTATCAAAAGTATCTTGCAGATTTTTTATGTCTTTCAAAGTTACATATTGTCCTATGCAATGTCCATTAATAAGCACATATTTATTTTCTGCATCTCTTTTAGCAAAGCTTATTTTTTCTACTTTGTCCTTGCCATACACATCAAAAGCAAAAGGTGTTTCTCCCTGTGAAATATTTTTTCCTTCATCTAATCCACTAATTTGAAGTAACACTATTCCGTCTAAGAGATTGTCCACATCATCAGCTTTAATAGCTTTCCCATCAATTTGCCAGTTATCTTTTTCACCTTTTTGTATTTGATACTCTTTTCTATCTTGATAGAAAACTAATTTAGTTATTTCATTCTTTGGAATAGACACTACAAATTTTTCCATATATTTATATACGTAATCATCTGTCAGAAAGAAATTCTCTAAAGAAGAAGCATTGACTCTGTAAATTTTATCTCCATCAGTTTTTGCATAATAACCCTCTTGGTAATTTTCTTTTACAGGAGATTTATTACCTATAAAAAGTGAATAGCTTTTTCCATTTTTCAAAGATACTTTTATCGCATAAGAAGGTTTGTCAAGACCATAAGTGGATAAATCACCTTCTAACGTTCTATCAAAAGTGAGAGATGTCAAGCTGTCTAATAATTCATCAACATAAATGCTATCTGCTTTGTAATCAATAGGTTCTTTTATAAACCATGTATCGCCTTCTTTTTTAAAATCAATTAAAGTTTTCCCTTCTTTTTCTATTTTTAAAGAATTTACATCGTTATTTTTGAAGGTAAAAATTTTGTTGTCCTCTTTAACAGGTTTATTGGTCTTACTTTCATAAAAATAGTAGCCAAAAAGAACAGCGAATATTACCAGCAAAACAATAGTGGTTTTAAAAATCTTCATAATGTCTTCCTCCTATACCACATGTATCCTCCAATTATCCACATTACCAGTGGAATAGTTACAACTGTGGTATAAAAGAGTATAGCAGCTTGTTTGCCGGTTAGGAAAATCTGATTAAACTCAAGGGATTTAGGACGTATAGAAATCTGTGTTGTCTTATCCGCTAACCAGTTAGCACTGTTCATTAAAAAGTCTCTATTAGCTTCCAATGTAATTATTTTATCAGTAAACATCATGCTACTTCCAATAGCTACAATCTTCATTCCTGTCTTTGAATCGGATATAGCTAAGCCTAAGCTTAAAGGACCTTTGATATCACCTTTTTGAAAATTAGCATCTTTTGAGTTAAAATCGGTTTTACCCCAAGCTTTATCACTGGTTGAAAGCAATTGCTCTATAGTTATATTTTCTGTTGGTTTATCAGGATAAGAAATACTTCTTGACATTGGCATTACAACGTACAAGTTTGATAAATCCAATTTATTAGTTATAGTATGAAATTTGTACTGAGGAACTGGAGAAAGCGGGTCCATAAAATAATTTCTCCCTGGATCTACTACAACGTCATTGTCAAATTTTACACCCCAAGTAGCCAAAAGCTCATTTACAGATTTTTGAGTCAAAGGCCCATATTCTGCCCCCATTGCAATGATTGCTTTTCCGCCTTTATCAAAGTATTCTTTTAAAGCAGCCATTTCCTTGTCAGTAAAGTCTCTTCTTGGGTTAACAATGACTAATAAGTCTGTATTTTTTGGTATTCCTCCTGCCTGTCCTATATTTAAATCTTCTACATTATATCCTTCTCCTCTCAAAGCGTTTTTAAAAGTCACCAAATAGTCAATACTGTTTAATTCATCATGTCCTTGAAGAATATACGCATTTAATTTTTTAGGCTGTGTAACATCAATTATAGCCTGTGTAAATTGTTCTTCTCCATTAAAAGTAGCAGTATTAGGCTGGCTACCCATGCCAAAAATATCATAAGAATTTACTATCTGTCTTTTTTCATTAGCACCACTTCCTGCAATAAAAAGCACTGTGTCGTAATCCGTAATTCCATATCTTTGAGCAATTGCCGGCTCTTTATCTGGGTCTACAAAATGGACAATTATTCTCTTTGAAACATTTCTGTATTGATCTAACAAACTTTTTACCATGTCTCTTGAAGTAGTACCCTCTTTGAAAAAGGCATAGACAGTTACATCTGTTTTAAGGTTTTTCAAAACCTGCTTTGTCTGGTCAGAAAGAGTATATTGCTTGTTTTTAGTCAAATCCCACTTGATAGGCTTTTGAGTGACTATGACATTTGCCAATATTAAAATAGCCAGTAAAAGAGCTGTCATTATAAAAGCATTAGTCCCGTACTTTAGCCTTATATTATTCATCTTTTCTCCTCCTAACTCCAACGTCTTTTATCCACAACTCGTATTGTCAAGAAGATAAAAAATACAATTACACTTATGAAAAATACCACATCACTTAAATTCACTAATCCATTTAGGAAATTATTTAGCCTGTCAAAGAAAGACAGATTCTGAAAAATAGTTTTTGCTTTTCCACTAAACACGTCTCCTAGCCAACTAATCAACCAAAGCACAAGAATTAAAGCAAATCCAATTACTCCAGCTATCATTTGATTTTCTGTAAGTGAAGAAGCAAAAAGCCCTATTGATATAAAAGTCACTCCTATTAGAAACACTCCAATATAACCTGCTATGATAGAACCCATATCTGGTGAAGAATACAATTTAAGATAAATGGGGTATAAAAAAGTTATTACAAGTGCTACTAAATACACAAACATTGCGGAAAAAAATTTGCCAATAACAATATCAGTAACTGTAACAGGTGACGTGAGTAAAAGTTGATCTGTTCCCGTCTTCATATCCTCTGAAATAAGTCTCATTGTCAAAATAGGACTTATAAACATAAAAACAGTGACCATACTACCTAAGATTGGAGTTAATATAGCATAATGAGTAGATAACACATAGGTTGAAAAAAAGTATCCAGATATCAAAAGATAAAATCCTAGCAGCACATAGGCAAGGGGGGAAAAGAAATAGCTTTTAAGCTCCCTCTTTAGTATTTCCCACATTTTCATCGTAACTTTCCTCCTCTGTTGTAAGTTCTAAAAATACTTCTTCAAGACTATAATTTAGCATTTTAAGTTCTAATATTGGAAAGCCTTTTTTGGCAAAAGCAAAAAACATATCTTTTCGAACATCTTTATCAGCAGAAGATTCCACTGTCAACTTTATCGTATTATCTGAATCAACTTCTGCTTCTACATTAGTTACTCCTTCAATCTCTTTTACACTATTTACTACTTCTTCATAAGGCCCTTCCACTTTTATAAAATATCTCCTTGAATTTTGCAATGCAGTTGATAAATTCTCTGTCTTATCTATTGCAACAATTTTCCCTTTATTTATTATAATAACTCTGTCACATACCATACTAACTTCTGGCAATATATGAGTGCTTAAAATTATTGTATGCTTTTTCCCTAACTCTTTTATAATATCTCTTATTTCTTTAATTTGCTTAGGGTCAAGACCTACTGTCGGCTCATCTAATACCAAAACATCAGGGTCTCCTATGATTGCTTGTGCTAGTCCAACCCTTTGTTTATAACCTTTAGACAAGTTTTTTATAAGCCTTTTTCTCACATCAGTCAAACCAACTTCATGTATAATTCGTTCAACATCTTCTCTTCTCTTTTTTGGAGGAACACCTTTTATACCTCCCACAAAATGGAGATATGCCTCTACGGTCATATCTAAATACAAAGGAGGTACCTCTGGTAAATAACCAATATGTTTTTTTGCCTCTATCGGTTGTTCAACAATATCATATCCTGCAATTTTTATATTACCGCTGGTAGGGGGCATATATCCTGTTATCATTTTCATAGTGGTAGTTTTACCAGCACCATTGGGCCCCAAAAAACCAACTATTTCTCCTTTATCGACAGAAAAGCTTATGTTATCTACTGCTTTACGAGTACCATAAACTTTTGTGACGTTTTTTAGCTCTATCATCATAGCAGTCTCAACCCTCCATTTTACATAGTGTGGAAATTGTATCATAAAATTATTAAAAATTTGTGTACAAATTGTTAAGCATTAGTTAAGATTGTAACTTAAAGCAAAATGATAATAAGAAACTATGACAAAAGTCGTCATAGCTTTAGTTTGTTGACAAAGACAAAAATTTTTTAAAGTAGATATTTTGCATCGTCGCTCCGGTGTTCCAAAGCGACAAAACTAAGCTTTACCTTCGGGTTCCGGCAGGGTCCCGGGCACAATCGACGTCCTGTCTCAGGTGCCCGCCTCCGCCATCCTTGGCTTCGGCCCTGCCTCCACCCTCGGTCTCGCTAAGTTTTGTTACCGCTTTGTAACAAGTCGCTCCTTATGCAAAATATCTACTTTACGAAAGTTTGTCTACAAATTGAAACTATGACAAAAGTCGTCATAGCTTCTTATTATCCCATTACCACTAAAACCTGATGACTATTTCCCTTCTTTGTTAAATCAATAGTCTTATCTGTAACAAGCTCCCCATCTATATATACTTCTTTTACACCTTTGTTAACACCTTCGGGATTTCTTACCTCTATTAGGTATTTCGTATTCTTATAGTTATATTCTATCACATATTTATCCCAATTTTTTGGTATACAAGGGTCTATTATAAGTTTTTCTCCGTATTTTTTCAAACCCAAGAGGTTCTCAATTGCTATTCTGTACATCCAACCTGCTGCGCCAGTATACCACGTCCAACCTCCTCTTCCTACATGAGGTTCTACCGCATACACATCTGCAGCCATGACATAGGGCTCTACTTTATACTTCATACACTCAATAGGGGTCCTGGTGTGATTTATAGGATTTATCATATTGTAAAGTTGCCATGCTCTATCTCCTTCTCCTAGCTCTGCAAAGGCGAGTATTACCCATGCTGCCGCATGAGTGTATTGACCCCCATTTTCTCTAACTCCTGGAACATATCCTTTTATATACCCCGGATTTAAATCCCCGTTGTCAAAGGGAGGGGTTAAAAGCTTTATTATCCCTTCTTCCTCATTGACCAAATAATTTACAACAGCCTTCATTGCCTCTTTTACTCTTACTTCTTTTCCCGCTTTAGATATAACAGACCAAGATTGAGATATGGAATCAATTTTACATTCTGAATTGTCTACAGATCCTAAAGGTGTCCCATCGTCAAAGTAAGCCCTTCTGTACCAACTTCCGTCCCATGCATTTTCTTCTATAGCTTTTATTAATTTATTAGCTATTTCTTGATACTTTTTTGCATGTTCTTCATCCTTTTTAGTTTGACATATGGGCGAAAACTTCTGAAGAATAGTGTACAAAAACCAGCCAAGCCATACACTTTCCCCTTTCCCTTTGTTTCCTACCTTATTCATTCCGTCATTCCAGTCGCCAGCCCCCATCAAAGGCAAGCCATGTTCTCCAAATTTTAACGAATAGTCTATAGCCCTTATGCAATGCTCATATACTGTACCTTTTGTTTCAGATATACGAGGTGTTGAATATCTTTCTTCCTCTTCTTCTTTTAAAGGCAAATCTTCTAAGTAATTTACTTCTATGTCCAGTATAGGCCAATCTCCTGTCTTTTCTATATAGTCAGCTGTGACGTAAGGAAGCCACAACAAGTCATCGGCAAATTTTGTCCTTATACCTTTATTTAATACAGGATGCCACCAATGTTGCACATCTCCTTCAACAAACTGATGCTGGCAAGCGTTGACTATTTGATTTTTTGTAAATTCTGGCTCTAGATATACCATATTCATAGCATCCTGCAATTGGTCTCTAAAGCCATAAGCTCCTCCTGATTGATAAAAAGCTGACCTTGCCCACAATCTACACGCAATTGTTTGATAAGGCAGCCATCCATTTACAAGTAAATCCATTGACTTGTCAGGAGTTTTAATCTGTATCCTTCTTAGAAGCTCTTGCCAAAATTCTTGGACTCTTTGCAATTCATTCTGACAATTTTCAACATTTGTATACTTTAAAATCAACCTTTTTACTTCTTCTTCGTTTTTTCCATGTCCTAACAAGATTGTAAATTGCTTTTCTTCTTTAGCTTTTACTTCTACATGAAATTGTATTGCAGCACAGGGGTCTAATGATATTCCTGTAGAATTTGAGAGAGTCTCATATTCCAATGCTTGGGGTAAAGTTAAACTTGAAGCAACTCCTATAAACTCTGCTCTGTCGCCTGTAAATGAATTTATCTTTTCTGAAGCTGACAAAAATGCTAATCTATTAGCAAAATCTTCATTGTACACATTTTTAATCATTAATGCTCCTATTTTTTCATCGTACTTTGTAAATAGATACGGAAAAGTAATCTCATCAGTTACTCCTAAAACTGGCCTTATGTAATAAGATACTGTAAGTTTCCTGTTTTCATTCCCTAAATTTTTGATGGTAACTAAATTTATCTTTATAGAATCTTCCTTTGCTACAAACATCTTTAAGTGTTGGCTTAAACCACAGCATATTGTTTCAAATGAAGTATACCCAAAACCATGTTTTATATAATGAACTTTTGCTTTACCAGCAGGTAAAGGAGTAATTGACCATCTGTCCCCTGTTTCCTCATCTGTTAAATAAATTACCTCTCCATGGGGGTCTAAAACAGGGTCATTGTACCATGGAGTCAATTTGTATTCCCGGCTGTTTTCTGCCCAAGTATACCCTGCTCCTGTTTCTGACACCTGAAAGCCAAAAGAAGGGTTGGAAATCACATTTATCCAAGGAGCAGGAGTACTTTTGCCTTCCCACTTTATGATATACTCTTTGCCATCATAGCTAAATCCTCCAAAACCATTGTAATAATCTAATGGTAATTCCTCTAATTTGATTTCTTCAAAATTTTGTACTTTTTTGACCCAATTTTTAAGTTTTGGAGCGTTTTTTGTCTCTTTAATCATTATCTGGTCGTAAATAGATTCATTTCCTCCTTCAAACTTAAGGGCAACAACAGTATTTAAAAGATATACATCTTCCTCTTTTAAATTATTTTGCTGTAACAAATATACGCCTCCATATTTGCCAAAAATGTCATAAGAAAAGGTAGTATTAATTAATTCTTTTATCTTATCATGTAAGGGCTGTAGATAACCGCTTTTATCTTTGTTTAATATCACAAGGTCAATATTTATCCCTTTCATTTTCCAATATTCATAAGCCTTTAAAAACCATTTTACCATCTCTAGTTCTTCCATCTTTTCTATCTCTACTAACACAATTGGCAAATCTCCTGAAATTCCATATGCCCACAATCCGGATTGACCCTTTACATTTTTCAAAGTTATCTCTTCTCTTAATTTACGCTGAGGACTCACAAATAAAATGTGAGCCAACATCCTCTGCAATAGACCTAATTCTCTGGGTTTTAAATTAAGATAATCTAATTCTACTCTACTTCTTGTCCACGACATTTCAAAAGCTCTTTCTACTACATTTTCCTCTTTATATTTTGCAGCAATTTTTATGGCTTTTTCTTTAGTTTCAGTTATTGCAGAAATGTATACTACTTTTGCTATCTCTCCTGGCATTACTTTTAGCCTTTTTCTTAAACTTACAATAGGATCAAGGACTGCTCCTTCTGTATTGGAAAGGGGTTGATCAACTTCTAAAGCAATTGGATTTTTTAAGCTTCTTCCTCTCCCTATAAATTTTGCTCTATCAGTCTCAAACTGAGTATCTCCTACAATTTCTCCACTTAAAACTGCTACCTTATGCACAGCCCATAGTTTATTTTTCCCTTGTTCTCTTGGCTTTCTGTAGACTAAAATTGCATCTTCTTCCTTTAAAAATTCTGTTTTTACAAAAAGTTTATTAAAAGCAGGGTGTGCCACATCCGTTGGCAAATCTATCAAGCTTATTTCTCCAAAACTTGTAACTTCTAATATTCTCGGATGTTTACTATGATTTTTTAAAGTCAACCGCCTTATCTCCACATCATCCTCTGGTGAAACGACTATCTCTAAGTGAGTATCTATATTTCCAACTCTTTTAAAGTATTCTGCTTTATCTGCAGAGAAAACAACCCTGTAATTCTGACCTTTTTCGTAAAAGGGAGCGTAAGTGGCTGACCATACAGTATTAGAGTTTATATTTTGAACAAATATAAAGGTACCAAAATCTTGCGCCAAGTCTTTCCTCCATCTTGTCAAGAAAATACCTTTGTTATTTTTACTGTATCCTGTCCCTTTTTCTGTAAGCATTACAAAATATCTTCCGCTCGATAAAATATGAACCTCTGGCAGCCAAGTTTTTGATTCTCCTAAAACCCTTGCAAAGTCTCCATCTTCTTTGCGAACTTTTTGAATTTTTCTTGCTTCTTCTCTTTCTTCCCTCGTTATATCTAAATACATTGGCATTTTTTCTTGTAATAATATTTGAATAGCTTTTATACTTGGGTCTTTATGAAATCTTTTTTGCATTATATTGTTATTTATAAAATTGTCTAAAGCCACAAAAGCCATACCTTGGTGATGAGCCATAAAGCTTTTGACTATCGCACTTTTCTTGCCAAAAGGAAATCTTTCTGGTGTATAATCTATCGCTTCATAAAAACCGTATTTCCCTTCAACTCCTTCTTTTTTAAGGAACCTTATGTTTTGTAGTACCCCTTCTACATCTACTCCAATAGCCAGCAAAGACCCATAAGGAGCTACTACTTTGTCGTGGGATAATCCCCTTTTAAGACCTAGACTTGGGACTCCAAAAGCTTTGTACTGATAATTCAAATTTATGTCAAAAGCGTAAAATCCGGACTCCGATATACCCCATGGAATTCCTAATTCTTTAGCATAATTTTTTTGCACTCTTACAGCAAATGCATAAGTTTCATCCAATAAAGTATTTTGGTAATTTTTCATTATTAAAAGGGGCATAAAGTACTCAAACATCGTTCCAGACCAAGATACCAAGCCTTTATAACGATTTTCAATGGCAAGCATCCGGCCCAATTTAAACCAATGTTTTTTATCAATTTCTCTTTTTGCAATAGCAATAAAACTTGCTTGCCTTGCTTCCGAAGCCAACAAATCATAATAAGACTTTGTAAGTTTTTCCTCTTCAACATTGTACCCTATTGAGAATAATTGTCTTTTTTCGTCATACAAATGCCTGAACTCTGTTTTTTCTACCAAATTTTCAATTGTACTCTTTATATTTTCAATCTCTGCCTCCAACTTTTTAATTTTCTCCAGAGCCTGGGCAACTTTATCTTTTTGACTTTTTAACAAAGCTTTCTCCTCTTCTGTAGCTTTTTTAAAAACTTCTTCTATTTCTAATAAATAGTTTTTATAGACTTTTTCCAATTCTTTTGGAGATGAATGTTCTTCAAAAACCTCCTTATATCTTTTAAAAATTTCTTGCTCTTTCTGTCTTTCATCAAATTCTGTCCATGCTAAAAATTCTTTCATCTCCCTTTTTAAAGCCCCAATTATATTCTTTAACCTTTCAATATTTCCTACCTCATCTTCTGTACTTGAAAGTTTCTCACTAATTTTACTTAAGAATACCTCCCAATCAGATGGCATTAAAGTTTTTTTATTTAAAATGTTTCTAAAAATATCTTCAGTAATTCCTTCTATATTCAACATTTTGATAGTATCTTTTAAGCCTTTTGCCAATTCAATATCTATAAGAGGTTTATTTAAAAATTCACCTATTGCTTCCTTTACTGTAATCAAATAACCTACTAAATTTCCGCTATCGACAGTAGACACATAATAGGGCCTTAAAGGCTCTAAAGTCCTCGTATTGTACCAATTGTACAAATGGCCGTTCCATTTTTCCATTTTTTCAATTGTAGTGAGGGTTTTTTTGATTCTTTCTACCATCTCAGTTGTGGTTATATAGCCTAAATCTCTTGCTCCAACTACTGAAACCAAGTAAAGTCCTATGTTTGTAGGTGACGTTCTCTCCGCAATCCCATTAGGCGGGTCTTCTTGAAAATTATCTGGTGGTAGATAATTCTGGCTTTCTGTCACAAAGTCTTCAAAAAATCTCCAGGTTTTTCTCGCAATTAGTCGCAATTCCTCCATTTCCTCTTGTGACACAGTTTTTTCTTTTGAAATTATTGGCTGGCTTATATAAAAAGCAATGTAGGGAGAAATTGCCCAAAGGAAAAAAAGCACTATTGCCCCAATTAAATCTTGGGGTTTAAAATACATAGCTAATGCAACTAATGCTAATCCCTCTACTAAAACTATCCACATTCTTTTAAAAAAACTTGCAAAGTCATTTCTAAGTCGCTTCTCCATGTCAGCAGCCGTAATCCATTCTAATAAATTCTTTCGAGTTATATACAGTCTCGTCAATGTTCTAACTATTGCATCTGCCATCATATAAGCTTGATAGGGTAAAAACGCAAAATTAAGTAATGATTGATAAAAAGCGGCTTCTATGCTTGTTATCACGGCTTTATGTCTTTTTTCCCAATAGTGTCTGAACTGGCCTTTAAAAATAGTGTCAACTAAAGCAGGTAGAATTGGGAAGAATACAGTTAAAATCGCAACCCCTAACCATAAAAAACTGCTTCCCGGCAAAAGGCTAAATCCTAAAAATAGCATTAACATCAAGGCAACTGAAACAACACTTCTTCTTAGGTTGTCTATAATTTTCCATTTAGTTATTAAAGAAAGGGGGTTTTTTACCATTTCTCCTTTTCTATTTTTTATTTTAGATTTCAAATAAGGCAATAACTGCCAATCCCCTCTTACCCATCTGTGCAGTCTCATGATATAGGAATTGTATTTAGCAGGATAGCCATCAATCAATTCTATATCACTGACAAGACCGGTTCGCACAAAGGACCCTTCTAAAAGGTCATGACTTAAAATAGAATTATCCGGTATAGTATCTCTTAAAAGTTCTCTAAATACATCTACATCGTATATTCCTTTACCTGTATATATGCCTTCTCCGAACAAATCCTGATAAACATCTGATACTGCTGTAGTATATGGATCTATACCGCCTTCTCCAGCATAGATTTTAGAAAACAGTGTAGCATTTGCGCTTTCTATATCAATGCCTATTCTAGGTTGCAATAGTCCATATCCCTCTACTACTACACCATAATCTCTGTCAATCACTGCTTTGTTTAAGGGATGCAACATAGTACCTACTAATTTTTTAGCAGTATCAATAGGCAAATTTGTATCTGCATCCAAAGTTATTACATATTTTATATTTAGTTTGGCAACATCTCCACTAACTACATAAAAACTCGTATCTTCCTTCCCTCTTAAAAGTTCATTAAATTCGACAAGAGCTCCTCTTTTTCTTTCCCAGCCCATCCAGCTTTTTTGCATTTGATTGTATTTTCTTTTTCTGTGGAAATAGTAAAATATCTTTTCGCCGTTTTTAGAATATTTCTCGTTTAACTTTTCAATTTGTTCCAAAGCACACTTTACAATCTTCTCATCCTCCGACATAACCTCAAAAGGAGCGTCTTTAAAATCCCCTAATAAGCCAAAATACAAATTCTTTTCTCTGTTGGCGTGATAATACACCTCAAGATTTTCAATCAGCTCTTTTGTCCTTTTTTCATCTGGCAAAAGAGAAGAAATAACTACCATTGTCTTAGCATCTTCAGGAATACCTTCTTTTAACTCAATTTTTGGCAATACTACTGGCTTAAAAATATGCACTAAAATCCAATTTACTAATTGAACTGACATTTCACTAAAAGGTATTAGAAGAATTACACCAGAGATAAATAATAGCCCCCATTTATTAGAAAAATTTGCTATATATTTTAATGCAAAAAACTCCTCCACCAATAGGAAGATTAAAATTAAACCTACATACAAAGTCTCTGGAGATTTTTTGGCAATTTTTCTCCAGCTTATTGTCCTTTTTGATTTGTTACTCAGCTTATTTTCAAGAATACTTCTTCCTTTGCCTACAAGGTAAAATCCTACATGGTTTATATATCCTAGTTTTCCCTCTTGTTCTGTCACTTCTTTTGCACATTCAATTGCCTTTTTAGCAACATAAGTTTCTGAAGTATTATAATATTTAGCTATTTTTTCTATTTCATGTCTGTAATAATCTCTTGATTCAAAATCCATCTTAGGATATGTACCGTCCGGGTCTTGCCTCAAAACTTGCTCTACGGAACTCAAACTTTCAAAAATTTGTGCCCAATCGAGAGAGGAAAAAGTTTTTAAACTGGTAATAGCATTGCCTATAGAAATTTGCCTTTTTGCCTGTATTTGATGAGCCTTTTCTGCTACATCGTTAATGCTAGTATCATACTCCATTAAAATTTTTTCTATAGACTGTATGACATTAACAGAATTACTCCCTTCTTTTCTAAGTCTACTTACCAAATGTTCAATAAATTGTAGAGGGAATCTGTCTGCAACATTGATATTGTTCCTTATAAGCTTTTTCACTTCTTCATATTTCATTTCTTTTTCCAAAAGCAATGTGAGTATCTTTTCTGCTTTTTCCCTTTGGTGGCGAGTTTCTACAATTTTCTCGCAAATCTTTTTTATTTTCTCCACCAAAGCAATACGTATCATAAGGCTTAAAGCCCACAGCTCAGAGCTGGAAAGCAAAGCCTTTGTCTGATAAGCCTTTATAAAATTAATTATGGCTTTTTCATCAATTTTCCCATCAGTGTGAAGAACTAGCTCAAAGGCTATAGCATATATTCTTGGGTAACCTTTGAATAAACCATTTTTAAGCCCTGGAAGCCCCGAATAATAACTTTTTGACAAACTTTTCCTTATTTCCTTAACTTGCTCTTCGATTATATAAAAGTTATCTAACAACCACTCCTCTTCTTGAGAAATATAGACATCCTCTTCTTTTAAAATGCTGTTCAAATTTCTGTAAACATTCTTTATGTAGTTGTAGTCTTTATTCATCCGCGGAATTAGCAAATAGGATAATTTAGTTCTCTTCATTATGTTGTGATTCTGCGCTATTTCTGCTGCATGCTTTTCCATTTCTTCCGAATTTAAAATGATATCGTCAAAATCCCTAATCGAATCTTCTCTACTTAATCTCTGATTTTTTGAAATATGTACTATTGAAGTTGCTATTAAAAGCAAAACTAAAGCTACTATGTACCACACGGTCTGTCAACTCCTTCTCCACTGCAATTTCAGCTAAAAATATTATTCCCCCAAAATTGAGATTTTAAAGCATAAAAATAAAAGCTCGCATACGCGAGCATTACACAACTATTCTTCCCAAACTTTTATATCTCTAAGCCACTTAGGATAATAATTTTTAACTACCCCTTTTGCAATTCTGCCCCATCCCGCAGGAAACCCTTCTATAGTAAAAAAAATCCATCCGTCTTCTAAGTCCAATTCAAAAGTTTCACCTTTTAAATATTTTTCCCTTTGTTCTCTTTCAAGTTCCAAAAGTCTTTTAGCTTGGAAAGTTTTAATTCCCATTGCCAACCAGTGAGAAGGCTCAAACCTGTTTTTCTTAAGCTCTCCTAACTGCCAACCGTATCTGTATACCTTTATATTACTCAAATCCGGTAAACCCTCTGGTACATGGTAAACAAAATCATTATGCACTTCAATATTTAGATTATCTAAGTCTAAATTAAGATATTTATCAGCAAAATCGTAAAATAGTTGTAATTCTTTTTGCTTTTTTCTGCCTTTTGCTTTTTTAAATCTAGAGTCTGGTTCTTCTTCCTCTTTTTTTCTCAGTTTCGCAATAAAATGTCCTTCTCCTCTCACCTTATGTGGCCATAATCTCATGCATTTTTTTAAATCTTCAGGACCTTCAACCCATTCGGGATGCCCTCTGTCAAAGAATTTGCTAATCTCACTTTCTTCAATTTCAAATTCAGGATGTTCTTCTAAAAATTTTTTTATAACTCCTTCATCCTCCTCAGGAGCAAAAGTACAGGTAGAATAAACCAAAATGCCTCCCTTTTTTAATAAAGGAGCTACACTTCGCAAAATATTTCTCTGTGTAATAGAACAACTCATGACATTATTTAAAGACCAAATTTTCCTTGCTGTAGGGTCTTTTCTAAACATTCCCTCTCCTGAACAAGGAGCATCTACCAAAATTTTATCAAAATATCCTTCAAATGCGGTAGCCAACTTTTCAGGAGTTTCATTTGTTATGACAATATTTCTTATTCCCATTCTCTCTACATTTTCCACCAGTGCTTTTATTCTTTTTTTATCTATTTCATTAGCAACAATTATTCCTTCATCGCCAATTTTCGTAGCTATGTGGGTGGTTTTACCTCCCGGCGCTGCACTTACATCGAGAATCTTTTCCCCTGGTTTAGGGTCTAACACCTCCACAACTGCCATCGCTGTCGGCTCTTGAATATAGTAAAGTCCTAAAATATGGTACAAATGGTTGCCCGCCTTTTCTTCTTTATCATAATAAAACCCAGTTGGGCACCAAGGAATTGGGGTTATCTCAAAAGGAACAATTTTTTTAAACTCTTCTACACCGATTTTTAATGTATTCACTCTTAAGGCTTTTTGAGGCTTTTTGTCGTATTCCTTTAAAAAATCTTCATACTCTTCTTTAAGTAATTGCTCCATTCTCTTCAAAAACTCTTTTTTTACTGTAATTTTCATCTTATTACTACCCCTATCTTATTGATTGAATAATATATTGACAACTAATCTTTTAGATTACTAATAACTTTCCCATTATTTTCAGCTGATAATAATATTTTATCCAAAATAACCTGGTCTTTGTAGGCTTCCTCAAAAGTGGGTGTCTCACTAAATTCAATTTTACCCTCTACAATATTTGTAAAAAAATTTATAAGGCTTGCCATGTGTAAATCTACCATCCATCCAAGAGAATATTTTTCTGGAGGATATATTGACTCCACATACTCGCTAAATTTGCTTTTTGTATCGTAATCGCCAATTATTTGGACATTCTCTTGCTTTTTATATAATACAGCATAACGAGGATGTTTTGTAGATATTTTTATTGAGCCCTTTGTACCGTATATTTCAAATCGAGTCTCCTCCTCAAGGTCGGCAGATATCCTTGAAGCTTCGATGCTTCCCCATCCTCCATTTTTCATTTCCACTTCTACATTTGTCCAGTCATCTACATCCACTTCTTCATAAATTTCAGAGCCTTTGGATACAGGCCTTTTTTTAAAATATGTCTTAGAATTTGCTCTTAAAGACTTTATTTCTCCCATCATAAATCTTACTGCATCCACAAGGTGTATCCCCATGTCAACTATTGCTCCACCGCCAGAAGTGGCTTTTTTCATTTTCCAGGACATAGGCCTTTTAGGGTCCATATATCCTGAATGAAGCATTAAAGCTTTAAAATTTAAAATTTCACCTATTTCTCCATTTTTTATCATATCTCTTGCCTGGTTTACAGCAGGCATAAACCTATACATTAAAGCTGTTTGATGTATTATCCTTTTTTCTTTTGCCTTTTCCATTATTTCATAGGCTTCTTTGCCGTTAACTCCTATTGGCTTCTCAAGATATAATGGAATGCCTTTTTCTATCACTTTCATCGCCTGTTCATAATGAAGGTAATTAGGGGTACATATGTCGACAGCATCAAGGTCGCCCTCTTCCAACATTTCTTCAATACTTTTTACACCTTTTTCAAAAAAATGTGGTATATCTTCTATGTTATTCTTGTACACAGGTCCAAGTTTCACTTCAAAAGGAAGGTTTTTAAATATCAAAGGCATTGAAAAACAAGCTATAGAATGGATTGTCCCAATAAAGCCAAGCCCTACAAAACCAAGTTTTATTTCTTTTTTTGACATCAAAATCACCTCTTTTTAAAATTCCGATATATTAATTATAACATTAATAAAGCATAAAAAAGAACAACCCCCTTTTAAAAGGGACTGTTCTTTTACAATTATACACAAACCATTTCTTTATTGTATGTTTCTTCTATAAAATCCGAAATAATAGGTCCAATCTTATCTATATCCACCAAAAAAGAGTCATGACCTTGCATTGAAGATATTTCTTCAAATTTGCCACACCCTCCTGAAGCATTAAGTTTTTTAATGAAATCCCTCATGTACTTAGAAGGAAAAATCATATCTGTATCTATCCCTATCATGAGTATTTCCGCTTTAATCCTTTTAAGTGCCATCTTCAAAGAACCATAAGGCTTCGTAATGTCATGTTCATTCATAGCCCATAAAATATATAAATATGAATTTGCATCAAACCTGTTTATAAAAGACAAACCATGATAGTTGAGGTAATTTTCCACTTCAAAATTGTTTTCATCTCTTAACCTATCAAATCTATAGTCAAATAAATCGCCACTTTTGTAGGTTATCATTCCCAGCATTCTGGCAGTACTCAATCCTTTATCAGGTTTATGGGGCTTATCATAGTAATCACCGCCGTAAAAATGTGGGTCATTTAGTATGCATTGTATTCCTACATGATTATACGCAATATTAAGAGGAGTAAGCTTATAATCAGCAGCTATGACAATAGATTTATCCACTAAATCCGGGTATGTCACTGCCCACTCTAAAGCCTGCATTCCTCCCATAGACCCTCCAATAGCGACTTTTATCCGGTCTATGCCAAGATAATCTAGAAGAAGTTTCTGCACTCTCACCATGTCTCTTATATTAATTTTTGGAAACCTTAAACCGTAAGGTTTTCCTGTTTTAGGGTCTATAGAAGAAGGGCCTGTCGTTCCATAACAACTGCCAAGAAAGTTAGAGCATATGACAAAATACTTATCTGTATCAATATACTTGCCCGGACCAATTAAAGGGTCCCACCAGCCCACGTTATTTTTCCCAGGATGCATACCTGCTGCATGGGCACTGCCACTTAAAGCGTGTTCCACAAGTATCACGTTATTTTTTTCTTTATTTAATTTTCCATAAGTTTCATAAACAATAGTAAGTTCATCAAAGCTATATCCACTTTCTGTAGTGAATATATTTTTCCCTTTTAGTGTAACCTTTTTTTCCTCAACTATCATCTACATCAACCTTTCCTTATCTATTCTTGCGATGCATAAAGGGCATTATCAAGGTCTTCTAATATATCTTCTATGTCTTCCAGCCCTACAGAAAGTCTTATCATATCCTCCGTAACACCAGAAGCTAACTGTTCTTCTTTTGATAACTGCTGATGGGTCGTGCTGGCTGGATGTATAACCAAAGACTTTGCATCCCCTATATTAGCAAGATGAGTAAATAATTTTAAACTCTCTATAAACTTAATGCCTGCTTTTAATCCGCCTTTTATGCCAAAAGTCAAAACTCCTCCTTGCCCTCTTGGCAAATACTTTTGTGCCAAAGCATAATAGGGACTTGATTTAAGTCCTGGATAATTCACCCACGAAACGTAGGGATGAGAAGCTAAAAACTCTGCAACTTTTAAAGCATTTTGACTGTGCCTTTCCATCCTAAGAGATAGAGTCTCTAATCCTTGTGCGAATAAAAATGCATTAAATGGACTCAAAGCAGTACCCAAATCCCTTAAAAGCTGCACCCTCGCTTTTACAATATAAGCTGCTTCGCCTACATCTTTTACATACCTTATACCATGATAACTTGGATCTGGTTCTGTAAGTTCTGGAAACTTTCCATTGTCCCAATTAAATTTTCCAGAATCTACTATAACTCCACCTATAGAAGTCCCATGTCCACCTATAAATTTAGTCGCCGAATGTACCACTATATCAGCCCCAAACTCGATAGGCCGTGCAAGGTAAGGAGTTGCAAAAGTATTATCTACAATGAGAGGAATTCCTGCAGTGTGGGCAATTTCTGCTATTTTTTCAATGTCAGCCACGTCAATCTTTGGATTGCCAATAGTCTCAACGTACAAAGCTCTTGTGTTATCTGTTATTTGACTTTTAAAGTTTTCAGGATTGCTGGGGTCCACAAACTTAAAATTTATACCAAACTTTTTCAAAGTAGTCGCAAAAAGATTATAAGTCCCTCCATAAAGATTGGTAGAAGATACAATCTCGTCTCCTACTCCTGCGATATTAGTAACTGCCAGCGTTATAGCTGCTTGACCTGAAGATACAGCAAGGGCACCTACCCCACCTTCTAATGCAGCTATTCTTTTTTCAAAAACATCAACAGTAGGGTTCATCATTCGAGTATATATATACCCTTCTTCTTTTAAGGCAAAGAGGTCTGCAGCATGTTGTGTACTTTTAAAAGCAAAGGAAGAAGTTTGATATATAGGAAGTGCTACAGCTCCCGTAGTTGGGTCAGGCTCCCACCCTTCATGAATTGCCAAAGTTGAAAAACCATATTTTTTAGACATAATCTTTATCCCCTTTCATCAAATATAAATATTTGATTTCTAAATTACTCCTACCAAATCTTCAAATTCTTTTAACTGTAACTCATCTATATCCTCTTGTAACACTTTAAAAATTGCTTTTAGTTCTCCAATTTTTTTGTCATTTAGCTTTTCTACAAATACATCAATATTTGTCTTTAATTTAATTACAGCAGCAAATGTGTCATTTTCGTAAGAGGACTCTAAGATTAAAGCTTCTTCTCTTTTAAAGAAATTCAAAATCTTTTGTAGATTTAAAATATCTCCTTTATGCATTTTGAGTCTTATATAAAACGTATCTGTAAAGCTTCCTTGACGAACTGGAAGAAGCTTTGCTGCATCATTATCTTTGATATTATAATTTAACAGTATATCAATTAAATCCGCGACAACTGCATCTCCAGTAGGAAGCTCTCCTGCCCCTTTGCCCACAAATACATATTCGCCAAAACTATCTCCTTTAAGAATAACAGCATTATTTACGTCGTTTACCTTCGACAAAATATTGCTTTCCTCAACCAAAACGGGTTCTACTCCTGCAAAAACACCATTTTCTATCTTTTTTCCCCATGCAAACAATTTTAATTTATACCCCCATTCAGTGATATAATCTAAATCTTCTCTTGCAATCCCATCAATCCCACTTCTCCTTATAGAATTTACCGGCACATTTACATTAAATACTTTGCGCATTAGAATAATCAGTTTATACAGTGAATCAAAACCTTTTACATCATAATCGGGATTTGCTTCTGCATAACCTAATTGCTGAGCTTCTTTAAGTGCTTCTTCATAACTTTTTCCTTTAGTAGACATTTGCGTAAGAATGTAGTTAGTAGTGCCGTTTACTATACCGCCTACAAAATCTATTTCATCTGTAATTTTTAATCTATCAATTTGATGCAGTATAGGTATAGCCCCACCTACACTTGCCTCACATTTTAGAAATACTCTATTCTTTTCTGCTATTTCATTTAATTCTTCTCCATGCTTAGCTATCAATTCTTTATTTGCAGTGATTACATGCTTCCCTGAAGCCAAAGCCTCCTTCACATATTCGTAAGCTGGAGAAATACCTCCTATTGCTTCAATAACTATTTTTATCTCTTTATCTTTCAAAATTTCTTCAGCATTTTGGGTAAGTAGTCCTTCTACCTTCACTTTCCTTGGCTTATTGAGATTTTTCACGAGTATCTTCTTTATCTCAGGATAAACCCCTGTACTCTCCCTTATATGACCTCCTCTTGAAGTTATCAATTTATATACTCCTGTTCCTACTGTTCCAAGTCCTAATAATCCGATTTTTATTTTCATGTCACACCTCCAAATAAATTATTAGGCCCTCTTCTCAATGAGAAGAGGGCCTAATAATCCGCCACTCCTCTCATCTCTCAGGTTAGAATAATCTAACCTGCAGGATTTGGCACCAGACGCATATAAATGCCGGTTGCCGGGTTTCATCGGGCCAGTCCCTCCACCACTCTTGATAAGAGGTTTGTGTGTAATATATTCAATTTTGCATGTTGTAATCTATGTTATCACTTTGAAACTGTAAAGTCAAGAACTTTTTTTGTACTCTTTCTTAAATTTTTTCTAAATTTTAATATACGCCGATTTTTTTTAGTGGTATAATAATATTGTATAATATTTATACTCTATCGATTATAAAAATTTAATATTTGCCACATGGGGTGCCGGCGTAACCGGCTGAGAAAAAGGTGTTGCCTTTTAACCCATCGAACCTGTTAGGTTAGTACCTGCGTAGGGATGTGGTCATCTGCCATGGCTATAATCCCCATGGTTTATTTATTTTTTAAGGAGGTTTTTATTATGACACAATTGGAATACGCCCTTTCAGGCATTGTCACAAAAGAGATGAAAATAGTCGCAGAGTATGAAGGAGTAGACGAAGAATTTATTTTAGAAGGAGTTAAAAAAGGAGAAATAGTAATACCATCAAACATCAACCACAAAAACCTCATTCCCAAAGGCATAGGAAGGGGTTTATCGACAAAAGTAAATGCCAATATAGGAACCTCTGATGCATACCCTGAAATTGAAAAAGAAATTGAAAAATTAAATGTTGCTGTAAAAGCTGGAGCAGATGCGGTAATGGATTTAAGCACAGGGGGCGACATTAACCAATCTCGTAGAAAAATACTTGAAAATTCCCCTGTCCCTGTAGGAACTGTCCCTATGTATCAAGCAGCTGTAGAATCTATATCCAAATACGGTAGCATTGTAGCTATGCCTGAAGAATTTATTTTTGAAGTTATAGAAGAACAAGCAAAAGACGGGGTTGATTTTATTACAGTCCACTGTGGTCTAACATTTGAATCATTGAAAAAGCTTAAAGACAACGGCCGAGTGATGGATATAGTAAGCCGCGGTGGCTCCTTTACAATTGCTTGGATGCTCCATAACAACAAAGAAAATCCTTTGTATAAACATTTTGATAGACTCCTTGATATTGCTAAAAAATATGACATAACTCTAAGCTTAGGAGATGGACTGCGTCCAGGTTGTCTTGAAGATGCTACAGACGCAGCACAAATTCAAGAACTTATAATCCTTGGCGAATTGGTAAAGAAATCTCGAGAGGCAGGAGTTCAAGTTATGGTAGAAGGACCCGGGCATGTGCCAATTGACCAAATTGAAGCAAATGTAAAACTTCAAAAACAACTTTGTCACAACGCTCCTTTTTATGTGCTTGGCCCTATTGTGACTGATATAGCTCCTGGTTATGACCACATAACTTCAGCAATCGGAGGAGCAATTGCAGCAGCTTCTGGTGCTGATTTCCTTTGCTATGTTACACCCGCTGAACATCTCGGACTTCCAGACAAAGAAGATGTCAAAGAAGGCGTTATTGCAGCAAAAATAGCTGCCCATGCTGCAGATATCGCAAAAGGCGTAAAAGGTGCTAAAGAAAAAGATTTAACTATGGCTAGAGCTAGAAAAGCCTTAAACTGGGATGAGCAAATAAAGCTTTCTATAGACCCTGATAAAGCTTTTAAATATCGCGTCAATAAAAACATATCTACAGCCAAAACTTGCAGTATGTGCGGAAAATTCTGCGCTATGAAAATTGTCAGTGAGTACCTTGGAACTTCAACTATGACTTGCTAATACCTTTGCCTTATTTACATTCCCCCCTTGATTTTCTTTGCTAATTTCTGCTATAATAGAGGAAAACATCAAGGGGGTATTTTTTATGGAAAAGTGGCAGTGCACAGTATGCGGGTACATATACGATCCAGAAGAAGGAGACCCATCTCAAGGAATTGCACCAGGAACACCTTTTGAAGAATTGCCTGATGATTGGGTTTGTCCGGACTGTGGAGTAGCAAAAGATATGTTTGAAAAAATGTGAGGGAGCAATTGCTCTCTCTTTTTATTGATTTTTAATAAGATTCATATTATTATAGTTGTATGAAATAATTATGCTCAAACAAAGATATAATCAAACTGTGGAGGGCGTGTAATTTTAATGAGTGAAGGTTTTAGGAGGTTAACTCCTGAAGAAGCACCCGATGCTTTGTTATAAAGTTAATCAAAAAAGCAAAAAATATAGAAATTCACGTAATACCTTATAAATAACTTCTTCATTACTAAAAGGAGCAGTGAAAAATGGAAAACAAATTTGGAATCTCACTTATAACTTTTTTGTTAATTTTAGCCATAACCATGACAATGGTATTAGTTTTTCACCAACCTCCCTATATACCGCTTTTTATAAGCTATATAATAACCTTTGCTATTGTTTTGATAAACGGTTTTTCGCCTCAAGAACTTATCAATATGTCAATTAAAGGAATTAAAAAAGGTATAAATGTGATGATTATACTCCTTTTGATAGGAGCCCTCGTTGCCTTGTGGAAACAGAATGGAACCCTTCCTGCTCTTATTTACTACGCCTCCCACTTTTTAAAACCACAAGCTTTTTTGTTGGTGTCTTTTATCACAACCTCTATTATCTCAATGATTTTAGGTACAGCTGTAGGAACCGCCAGTACTATTGGAATAGTAATAATGGGATTAGCCCATGGCTTTGGCTATCCTCTTCCAATAGTTGCTGGTGCAGTAATATCCGGTTCTTTTATAGGAGATAGGACCTCTCCCCTTGCAGGAAATGTCATTCTTCTGTCGGATATGGGAGAAATTGAGCAATACAATGTACTTAAATCTCTTTTTAAAACTGCAATTCCTACTTATATATTAACTGGTTTATTGTACTATCTTTTAAGTCTTCACATTAATATTTCTTCGCCCTACACTTTTGACAATCTTGCAGCTATAATTTTGAAAAATTATAAAATAAACTTCTTCTTGTTTTTAGCTCCTATAATGATTATAACCTTAGCTTTTTTTAGAATTCCTACAAAGATAAATCTTTCAATTGCTGTCCTTCTCTCCTACTTTGTCTCTTTACTAAATGGTTATAACCTTATAGATTCTTTAAAAGTCATTATGATGGGAAATGTATCTAATATTCCAGAATTTAAATCTTTCTTTTCAGGAGGAGGTATGGTTTCAATTTTCCCAATGATAGGAGTAGTAACCTTTGCTACCGCTCTTTCTGGAATATTAGAAGGGACAGGAATTATAAAAGCAGTTTTTAAAAAAGCTCAAAAAATTAAAAACCCTAAAATTGCCTATTTGGTCACAATGTTATTAAGCACTTTAATGGCAGTAATAACTTGCAATCAAGCCCTTTCTGTAATTTTACCTTCCCGCATAATGTTAGAAGTGTTTAGAAATCTTAACGTAAAAAGTGATATGATGGTAAGAGCAATAGCAGATTCAGGCATGATACTTGCCGGCATAATACCCTGGAATTTAGCAGCAATGTTTCTTTCTGCAGTTTTAGGAGTAAAAGTCATTGATTACCTTCCCTATGCTTATTTAAATCTATTATTCCCTATATTATCAATACTTATCGTGTTTATAGAAAGTAATAAACAATATAGCAATGTTCTAATGGAAGAATTTTAAAAAAGCAGGATTTTATTCCTGCTTTTTTATCGCATATTTTAAGTTTATATAATAAGGTAACCCTTCTGCCATAGGGACCTTCACTTCTCCTTGTATAAGTGGTCTTGCATAATCAAAAAATTCTTCAGTAACATAATTACCTTCTTCATTTATCCAATTTAAAGGCATTTTTTTCTCCTTGTTACACACTTTATCAACATCTACAATATCTGTTTTAACAGTGTATGGGTAATTTCTTTCTCTTACAAGGCTTATCATTTTCCCGGTTTCACCACATAACGCATACTTTACTGCTTCCCTCCCCAACATTTCAGCTTCTTCAAAATCCACTTTAGATGCCAAGTGCATTGCACATCTTTGCGTTACACCAAGTCTGGTCATTTTGACACGTTTATATATTTTCTCTTTTACAAGCTTTTCTATATAGTCTCCTACTCCTCCCAGTTGAGGATGACCAAAAGCATCTTTATGATAAGCATTTTCTTTTCTTCCAATGTAATTCCCTTTTTCATCCATAAGTCCTTCTGACACAGTTATAAAGACATTGCCATATTCCTTATAAGCTTTATTTACATCCTCTAAAAATCTTTCCTCATTAAAAGGTATCTCAGGAAGATAAATAAGTTGTTTCAAATGGGGCAATCTTTCTTTAACCAAAGCAGAAGAAGCGGTAAGCCAACCTGCATTTCTGCCCATCACTTCGAGTACGTTAATTGTTTTAGTCTCATACACTTCCGCATCTAAAGCAAGTTCTAAAGTAGTTGTGGCTATATATTTTGCCGCACTTCCAAAACCAGGAGAATGATCTGTAAACATCAAATCGTTATCAATAGTCTTAGGAATTCCAATTACATTTATTTCAAAACCTATTTCTCTTGCATATTTACTGATTTTGTCAACGGCATCCATAGAATCATTGCCACCTATGTAGAAAAAATATTTAATGTTGTATTTCTTAAAAATTTCTATTAACTTTTTGTATTCCTCTTCATCCTCTAAATAGTCTTTTAACCTATATCGGCACGACCCTAATGCAGCCGCAGGGCTAAATCTCATTTGTTTTATTCTTTCATAGGGAATATCAAATATGTCAATAATATTGCCTTTTATTATACCTTCTATGCCGTTTATCCCACCATAAACTTTGCCAATTTTCTCCGAGCGTGAAGCTTCCATTATAGCTCCATACAGACTGGAATTAATAACAGCTGTAGGACCACCTGATTGTGCTATAAGACAATTGCTTTTAGTATACATAATATACCCCCATTGTGATATTCTATTATAAATTATAAAGTAATTCAGATATATTATATCACAAAAAGAAATATAATAATAATTTTTGATAAAATTTTATCAACCCTTCTTGCAAAAAGCAAAAAAATATAGCAAAATTATAATAAATAACGCATTCATCTTAAAAATACGGAGGGAGACATTATGGATGTAATTGAATTAGCTGCTCATTTGATGGCATTATCAGCGAGAACAGCGCCTAAAGCAACTGGAAAAGACTTTATAGAGACAAAAGTTATCACAGGTGAAGACCTTATAAGATTAAAAGAGGATATGATGAAATATGGAGAAGAATCCGGAAAGAAAAATTTTGACAGGGATGCAAAAAACGTCGCTAACTCCAGTGCAGTACTTTTAATTTCATTAAATAAACCAGAAAAAGTTGGACTAAATTGCGGCGCTTGCGGTTATAATCTTTGCACTAGTCTAAGGGATTTTAGAGAAGGTACAGAATTTGCAGGTCCCATATGTGCATGGAGGTTCATCGACTTAGGAATAGCAGTAGGGTCTGCAGTTAAAACCGCCAGTCTCTTGAATGTGGATAATCGAGTTATGTATAGAATAGGTGTAAGTGCAAGAAGGTTAAAATTAATTGAAGGAGAGATTGTGGTAGGCATTCCTCTTTCTGCTACAGGCAAAAACATATACTTTGATAGATAAAAAATGCCAGGTTAAATCCTGGCATTTTTTAAAATGACTTAGCTGCTTTTACAATATCCTCCGCTGTCAAACCATAATGTTTTAAAAGCTCTTTAGGTGAACCCGATTGTCCAAACTCATCTCTTATTCCAATTCTCTTTATCTTCACTGGATATTCCTCTGAAAGAACCTCTGCTACCGCCGAACCAAGCCCACCTATTATGCTGTGCTCTTCTGCTGTTATAACTTTGCCCGTCTTTTTAGCTACTTCTACTATTAAATCTTTGTCTATCGGCTTTATTGTGTGTATATTGACAACTGTCGCCTCTATTCCCTCTTCTTTTAGTTTATCTGCTGCTTCAATCGCTATGGCCACCATTACCCCCGTTGCTATTATCGCTACGTCTTTTCCTTCTCTTATTACTTCACCTTTCCCTAATTCGAATTTGTAGTTTTGGTCATGTATATCTGGTACTGCCATCCTCCCCAGCCTTATGTATACTGGTCCATAGTGTTCTGCCGCCGCAAATATGGCTTGTCTTGCTTCTTCTGCATCGGCAGGGTTTATCACTACCATCCCTGGTATTCCTCTCATAAGGGATATGTCCTCTATTGATTGATGGGTCGCCCCGTCTTCTCCTACTGTTATACCAGCATGGGTTGCCGCTATTTTTACATTTAAGTGTGGATAACCTATGGAGTTTCTCACTTGCTCGTATGCTCTTCCTGTTGCAAATATGGCAAAAGTGCTGGCAAAAGGAATTTTCCCACAGGTAGCAAGTCCTGCTGCTGTTACCATCATGTCTTGCTCTGATATTCCCATGTTGAAAAATCTATCTGGATATACTTTTTGAAAATCTGCCGTCTTTGTAGATTTTGATAAATCTGCATCTAATACTACTACATTTTTGTTTTTTGCGCCTAATTCTACTAAGGCTTTCCCATAGGCTTCTCTTGTCGCCATAGCCATTTATACTCCACTCCCTTCAAGTTCTTGTATAACTTTTTGTCTTTGTTCTTCGTTAGGCGCACTGCCATGCCATCCTACTTGATTTTCCATGAAGGATACGCCTTTTCCTTTTATTGTATGAGCTATTATCAAAGTGGGTTTTCCTTTTGTAGCTTTTGCTTCTTCTATGGCTTTGTCTATTTGGTCAAAGTCGTGACCGTCTATTTCTATTACGTGCCATCCAAAAGCATTGAATTTTTCATTTACTGGTTCTATGTTTTTTACTTCTCTGTTTGGGCCATCTATTTGTAAGCCGTTAAAGTCAAGTATTGCTGTTAAGTTGTCCAATTTGTAATGGGCTGCTGTCATAGCTGCTTCCCATATTTGCCCTTCTTGTAATTCTCCATCTCCTAATATTACATAGACTCTATAGCCCTTTTTATCTAATTTACCTGCTAATGCCATTCCATTTGCAGCAGAAAGTCCTTGCCCTAATGACCCTGTGGTCATATCAAGTCCCGGTGTGGATTTCATATCGGGATGCCCTTGAAGTATTGAGCCAAGCTTTCTTAAAGTTTTTAACTCTTCTTTCGGGAAAAACCCTTTTTCAGCTAATACAGCATACAGGGCAGGAGCTGCATGACCTTTTGAAAGCACAAGTCTGTCCCTATCTTCCCATTTGGGATTGTCAGGCTTTACATTCATTTTGTCAAAATAGAGCAGGGTTAAAATATCTGCACAGGATAATGACCCCCCAGGATGGCCAGATCCTGCTTCTGCCAACATGTTTATGATGTCTATTCTCACTTCTTTTGCCTTTTGCTTTAAAAATTCTTTGTCCATACCAATACCTCCATTTCACATGTTTTTAAATCCTTCTCCTAAAACTTCATGGGCTGTTGATAATATCATGAAAGCGTTGGGGTCTATTCTTTTCACAAGGCTTCTTAAGGTTGTAACTTCTCTACGAGTTACAACACACAACAAAACATTTTTGTCCTTTTTTGAATAACCCCCTCTTCCTTTTAGTTCTGTTACCCCCCTTTCCATTTCCTCCAATATTGATTTACTAATTTCCTCATACCTATCAGAAATAATTATAGCAATTCTCTCATCGCCACTACCTTCTTGTATGAGGTCAATAACTTTGATAGAAATAAATTCAGTAGCTAAAGCATAAAGGGCAAGTTCCGGGCTAAAAACTATGCCTGCTAAAGTTATTATTACAAAGTCTATTATAAGCAGTATTCTGCCCACACTTAAAAAGTGTATGTATTTATGCAAAGTCATAGCAGCCATGTCTGTTCCACCAGTTGTTGCTCCATATTTTATCACAATACCTATCCCTACACCCATTATTATACCACCATATACTGCCGCCAATATTGTATCATGGGTAAGAGGTTTTAAAAAAGCCAATGCATCAATAGAAACACCTAATAAAATAGTTGAATAAAGTGTTTTAGCTCCAAAACCTGTTCCTAAAGCTTTAGTCGAGATGATAAAAAGCGGAATATTTATTGCCAAGGTAACTGCTCCTATTGGCCATCCAAACAAATGTTGTAGAACAACTGCAAGTCCACTTACTCCACCAGGAGCAATTTTGTTAGGTGCCAAAAACAAATCTAAGGATAAAGCCACAAGTAATGTTCCTACACTAACCCCAAAAAAATCTATTATTATTTTTTTAGCGGTAATTTTCATAATATCCTCCTTAAAGATTCTGTTAGTTTTTGAATAGTAGCAATCTTTTATAAGACTTATTATTTCATCCTCGCTTAAGAAATATTGTGCTCAAATAATATATCAAAATTCTTTTTGGTTTTTTCCCTTAACTCATCTAAATATTTAGACATCTTATTCGTATATCCTTCTTGTGTTTATGAATTTATTACTAACATAAAGGATAAAAATTCTATTCTCTTTTTTAAAGGAAAAACTATAAAAGACTTTAATTATAATTATATCATAAAACTTTTTTCGCCGTACAAAAAAACAGCGCTAAGCGCTGCCTTATAATTAGTTAACCTTTTAAAAATCAATCAACCCTAAACTTATTTGCAAAGCTTCATTGACTTTCTCCATCATTTCCTGGTCAAAATGACCAATTTTTTCTCTTAAACGTTTTTTGTCAATAGTCCTTATTTGCTCCAATAATACTACAGAATCTTTGTTAAGTCCATATTCTGCCCCATTTATTTCAACATGAGTGGGCAATTTGGCTTTGTTAATCTGAGATGTAATTGCCGCTACTATTACTGTTGGACTATATTTATTACCAATATCATTTTGAATTATAAGTACAGGCCGAATTCCGCCCTGTTCAGAGCCTATTACAGGGCTTAAATCGGCATAAAAAATGTCTCCCCTCTTTATCACCATAGTTAATCACACTTTTTCAATTTCATTTCATATCCTGTAAAACATTCGTTTTCTGCGGTTAGGCCCATTTCCGCAAGTTCACTGTTAATTGCTGCCATCTCAAGATATCCCTTTTTCATGCTCTCTCGTATTTGAATTTTTTTCTTCTCGCGTATATATAATTTCATCGCTTCTCTTATAAATTCACTGCGATTCCTGTTTTCCATAGCGGCAAGAACGTCGACCTCTTCTAATAAACTCTGAGGTAAGCTTACAAGTATTCGCTTTGTTTCGCCCACTTTTAGGACCTCCTTACGCACTTATATAATTTATTATATATTACTATATATAATGATGTCAATCATTTGTAAATTTTATACTATAAAAGTCAAATTTTTAAATAATTTTTTACCTCAATTACCTCTCCTTTGTAAATATATATTCGAGGTACCCTTCTAGATATTCCACAATATACTTCATAAGGTATAGTATTTAATTTTTTAGCAATCTCCTCTGCTGTTATTTTTTCTCCATCTTGATTTCCAAAAATAGTTACATCATCACCTACTTCTACTCCTTCTATATCGGTGACATCTAACATCGTTTGGTCCATACAAATTCTCCCAATTACGGGAGCATATTTCCCTTTTACTAAGACATGATGATTATTAGAGAGTAATCTATTAAAACCATCAGCATATCCTACAGGCAATGTGGCAATTTTGCTTTTTCTTTTAGTTATAAATGTCCTTCCATAACTAATGGAAGTACCTTCAGGTACTTCTTTTATATACACTATTTTAGTTTTAAAACCCATAGTCTGTCTTAAATCCAATGGTCTTTCAACATTTTCTGAAGGATAACTACCGTATAGAACTATTCCTGGCCTTACCATGTCTAAATAAGTATATTTAAGGTCAATAATTGCTCCACTGTTAGCTATATGCTTTAAAGGAATGTTTATCTCTTTTTGCTTTAAGCTTTCTAACAATTTCTTGAACATATCAAACTGTTGTTCAGCATATGTTTTATCTTTTTCATCAGAAGTAGCAAAATGACTAAATATGCCTTCTACCTCTACCCCTTCCATTTCCATCATTTTTTCTATCTCTTTTTCAGCTACATTTAAATCTGTATATCCTATCCGTCCCATACCTGTATCAACTTTTACATGAACTTTAGCCTTCTTACCCACATTTAAGGCAATTCTTTCTAAGTCTTTAACATAGTTTATATCAAAAACAGTTTGAGTTATATTGTGCACAATTAATTCTTTGGCCTGAGGTAAAGGCGTATATCCAATAACGAGTATGGGAATATTAATTCCGCATTCCCTTAATTCTAACGCCTCTTCTATTGTAGCTACTCCCAAATAAGAAACCCCATTTTCTATTAAAACCTTTGCTACTTGACAAGCTCCATGACCATAAGCATTGGCTTTCACTACCCCCATTATTTTTACTTTCTTCCCCACCCATCTCTTTACTTCACTCAAATTATGCACTATATTATCCAAATATATTTCTGCTCTTGTTGGCCTTATATTATCAAACATTAAAAATCCCCCTTTTGTTTTTCACCTCAAGGATTTTATCACCTTAAGTATCTCTTCTTCACTCAAATCTCCTGTTACTGTAATTTTTATTTGAATACCATTTACCATCGTAGTATATTCCTTTTCCCCATTGTCTTTTTCTTTATAATACACTCCTTCACTCAAAAGAAATCCTTTTTCATTAACTATTTCGTTTTGGTCAACCACAGTCTCAAAAATTTCCATCAAATTCTTACCCAAAGTATACACAAAAGTAACTCCATTATTTTCATTAACATTCACTAATACATTTAAAAGTTTAAAGCCTTGTGGTAAATACACAGGCATTACAGGATTTATGCCGCAATATTTATAAACCTCTTTTGCATCTATTTCTATTACTGGAGAATCTAAAAGATTTCCCGCTAACGTCGTTACGCTATCCTTAGTAAATAACTTGTCATTTATCTCAGGGTTATATTTATAATCCTTATAAGTAATTTTTGAAAAAATTTCATTATTAATATCAAAAATTGTCAATTCTTTAGGTGTCAAATCCTCTTTAGAAAAAGCCATTTGTTCTTTGTACATGAAAATATTTTTATCCAAAATAGGAACTGTTATTAAATAAAATTTATCCATCTCTCTTTTTTCTATCTCTCCACCTGAATTAATATAGTTTTTTATAAAAGAAGTAATCAGCGAATACAAAGGAATCTCTTCTGTATTTTCTGCTACAAAAACTTGATTCACCTTTGCAAAATACACATAACTTCTTTTGCCGTCATATACAATAATTTTATCCGGACTCCCACTTTCCTCTAAAACTTCTAAGCGAAATTTACCTTTTTTATAAAATTGCACAACTGCAAATTTGTTACCTATCTTGTTGTTATAAAGCTCTACAATTGCTGTGGCGGTATAACTTTCTAATTTATCTAATTGTTCTTTAATAGAAATAAAAGGATCTTTAACTTTTTTTGTTTTTACTCCACACCCTGAAAGAAGAAATATAAGCACAAAAACAATTACAAAAAAGCTCTTTTTCAACAACTCTCACCCTCTTACAAGCCACATTTAAGAGCCTCTGGAATGTTCTCAAGGATATCCATCGCTGTCATTCCATACTCTCCCACATATTCTTTAGCAATATCTCCTGCCTTCCCATGGTAAAATACCCCATAAATTGCTGCTTTTTCTTCGCTAAACCCTTGAGCCAAAAAAGCTGTAATCATTCCTGCCAAAACATCTCCACTACCAGCAGTTGCCATTCCAGGGTTGCCTGTGCTATTTATATATATGCTTCCTTCTTTTGTCGCTATTACAGTTTTAGCACCTTTAAGTACAAGTGTCACTTTATACCTATCAATAAAAGTTTTTGCTACTTCAAAAAGATTATTCTTAATCTCATCAATTTTTAGGCCTGTCAATCTTGACATTTCGCCATAATGGGGAGTTAGAATAATTTTTTTACCTTGTATAACTTCCAATCTTCCTACCAAAGCATTGAGAGCATCAGCATCTAAAACTACAGGCTTATCCGTATTTTTTACAATGTCATATACCAATTGTGAAATATCTCTATCATGAGTCAATCCTGGTCCTATAGCAATAACATCACTTTCCTCTATTAACTCTAGTACACTACTTAAAGCATTATGGGATAAAATACCATTTTGTTCCTCTAATCCATAGGTTATAACCTCATAAAGTCCCCCTTGAATTACTGATTGCACACTTTGGGGAACTGCTAATTTCACCAATCCGCAACCTGCCTTAATAGCGCTTTTAGCACACAGATATGCTGCTCCTGTCATATTTTTAGAACCAGCTATAATCAAAGCTTTACCATAATCTCCTTTATGAGTATTTCCATGCCTTTTTGGAAGCTTTACATCCTCTGAAGTCACAAGGTTATAATTATAACCTACCTCTGCTGCTAACCGGTAAGGAATCCCTATTTCAGCAACACGAACTTCTCCTGCATAATCGACACCCGGATACACTAATAAACCCGGCTTTAGAAATTGCATAGTAACTGTTTTAGTAGCCCTAACAGCGCATCCTTCTATTTTACCTGTATCAGCATTTAACCCAGAAGGAATATCGACAGATACCACAATTTTATTTGCTTGGTTTATCATTTCTATAATCTCTTTTGTTATACCGCTTATTTCTCCTTTAAGCCCAATTCCGTAAATTGCGTCCACAATCACATCGCTGTCTTTAATGGTTTTTTCCAAAAATTTTAGATGTTCTCTTTGAGTAATTTCCGCTACATAAATCCCCATATTTAGGATTGCATCTAAATTTACTTTTGCATCACCTGAAATAGCACCTAAACTTGTAGTTAAAAATACTTTTACATCGACTCCCCAATTATAAAGATTTCTAGCCACTACATAACCATCTCCACCATTATTCCCCTTTCCAGATATAACTATTACAGAGTTTAAATTCTCTTCCTCTAAAATCTTTTTTACCTCTAGCGCTGTTTCTCTTCCCGCATTCTCCATTAAACCTATAGAAGGAATTCCTATTTTTTCTATAGCTATTTTTTCAACTTCTCTCATCTGTTTTGAGGTCAGCACTATCATTTTTTTCACCTCCAATAGCAATAGCACAGCTTATAGCATAGGTCTTCGTATGAGAAATAGACAGCTTTATATCCCTTATTCCCTTTTTGTCTGCAATATTTTTAGCCTTCCCCTTTAAAATTACGGCAGGGGCTCCTTTTTCATCGTGACATATTTCAATATCTTTCCAGCTAAAACCACTGATACCTGTTCCTAAGACTTTTGATATGCTTTCTTTTGCTGAAAAAAAACCCGCTATATGAGGTAATTTCATCCTTTTACTGTTAAAATACTCTATCTCTTTTTGAGTAAATAACCGTTCCAAAAATTTAGAATTTGCATCAAAAGCTTTTTTTATCCTTTCAACTTCTACAATATCCGTTCCCACAAACAGTTCCATATATACAGTTCCTCCAATTATCCTAATTACATTATATTATTTCTCTATTAATTCACAAAATCCTTCAAAAAAATAAAAGAAGGCATGACACCTTCTTAAATAGCAACCTTACACAATTTAGCTTGTCTATCATAGTCACTTATATAATCTTCACACATATCGTCAATTACTTCATACAGATGAACAGGCGATACCGTCATTTCTTTAAAGAATTGTGCTAGCTTGTCCACTTTTTCAAAGTAAGGACTTATATTTGTCACTTTTTCTTCTATTATTTCAATTTTCTCCTTTTCTCCATCAAAAATTTCTTGAAGAATTTTGATCCCATACGACGGCAATTTTACTTCCTCTTTTCCGTTAAAAACACTTATTTCTGACATGACCACTGTGTAGTGAGTAGTTATGTTTCTCCTTTCTTCCTCCCTTGTCGATATGTACTCGCTCACTTTCCTGTAATACATCTTACTATCCCCTCCAATTTATTTTTTAAGATTAATTATTAACTTACAATACATATTAATATATTCTATTTTTTTCTAAAAAATCCTTTATTTTTTTGAAAATTTTTTATCGACAGAAAAGACACTTTTTTTACTTTAACAAACATTTAACAAGTCTATGTAAAACTATTTGGTGTTTTTTGCGATATCGAAAATTGTAAATTATTCTGTCTATGTTCAATATTAGAACTATAATTGTCGAAAAAAATTTATAAAAAATTTCTATCAGGAAAATTTCATAAAATACTAAAACTCTTTTTTAAAGTTTTAATATCTCCTTTATTTTATCCATATATTTTTTCCCTGACCTTTCATTGGCTTCTTACTGGCCAACAAATAGAATATGTAAAAGAAGAAGAGGAAAAATACTTATCGAGAGAAGAGTTTGAAAGCATCAGTGAAAAGGATAAAATAATTTTTAAAGCCTTTGAAACATTGCCTGAGGAAAGAAAGAGAGATATAGAAGGATACATAAAAGTGAGTTTGAATACTACTGATTTAGAAGAGTTCATTAAAAAAGAAAAGAAAGTATAATTTTAACCATTATGATTAATTATTAATCATAATGACAAAAGATTACGGCTGCATTTTGCAGCCGTAATCTTTACTCACCCATGAACATTTTCATATCATCTTCTACGTTTGTGATACCACCAATGCCAAATTTGTCAACTAATACTTTTGTGACATTTGGTGATAAGAAAGCAGGAAGCGTAGGTCCTAAATGAATATTTTTTACTCCGAGGTATAAAAGTGCCAAAAGCACTATAACAGCCTTCTGTTCATACCACGCAATGTTGTAAGAAATAGGAAGCTTGTTTATGTCATTTAAACCAAAGACTTCTTTAAGCTTCATGGCTATCACAGCTAATGAGTAAGAGTCATTGCACTGTCCTGCGTCTAAAACTCTTGGAATTCCGTTTATGTCTCCAAGGTTTAACTTGTTGTACCTGTATTTTGCACAGCCTGCAGTTAAAATGACTGTATCTTTAGGAAGAGCTTTAGCAAATTCGGTATAATAGGTTCTGCTCTTCATTCTGCCGTCACAGCCTGCCATTACGAAAAATCTCTTTATAGCTCCTGTCTTTACCGCTTCTACAATTTTATCCGCCAGCTCTAAAACTTGGTTGTGAGCAAAACCACCAATTATTTCCCCTCTTTCAATCTCCACAGGTGGCTTGCATCCCTTTGCATGTTCAATTATTTCTGAAAAGTCCTTCTTTCCGTCGGGACCTTCTGGAATGTATTTTACTCCCTCAAAGCCTACAACACCTGTAGTGTAAACTCTATCCTTGTAGGAATCCTTTGGAGGCACAAGGCAGTTTGTAGTCATTAAAATTGGTCCGTTAAATAGCTCAAACTCCTTATCCTGCTGCCACCATGCATTTCCATAATTACCAACAAAATGCGGATATTTCTTAAAAGCTGGATAATAATGAGCAGGAAGCATTTCTCCATGTGTATAAACATCTACCCCTGTACCAGCAGTTTGCTCTAACAATTGCTCTAAGTCTTTCAAATCATGACCGCTTATCAATATTCCAGGATTATTTCTCACACCGATATTAACTTTTGTTATCTCAGGATGGCCATAAGTCGAGGTATTTGCTTTGTCAAGGAGCGCCATTGTATCAACACCATATTTTCCTGCCTCGAGTGCAAGAGCTACATAATCATCTGCAGTTAAGCTGTCATCTAAAACTTTAGCTAAAGCCTTTTCCATAAACCTAAATATATTATCATCTTTGTATCCCAGCTGATATGCGTGATATGCATAAGCCGCCATACCTTTTACACCATAAGTGATAAGCTCTCTCAAAGACCTTATATCTTCGTCTTTCGTAGATAAAACTCCTACTTCAGCTGCTATTGCTTCTATATCTTCATCTGTATCATAAACCCAGTGTATTGCCTCACAGGATTCGTCTACTTCAATTCCTGCCTTTTTGAGGTCTTCTTTTATTTCTTCTCTTAATGCAACAGCTTCTTTTATTTTGTTAATAAAGAAGTTTCTGTCAAAATTAACGTTAGTTATTGTGGAAAATAATCCCTCAAAAAGGAATCTGTCCGTCTTCTCTTTATTTACTCCTGCCTCTCTTGCTTTTAAATTTAAAAAAGATATGCCTTTTAATGTAAAAATCAACAAATCTTGCAGATTTGCAACGTCGTCTGTCTTACCGCATACACCTCTCACTGTACACCCTATGCCCTGAGAGGCTTCTTGACATTGATAACAAAACATACTCATTTTACTTCCTCCTTTTTCTAAGTTTTTGCCCACAAATTATGATAAGCTAAAAACTCAAAAGAATCTGTGATAAAAATCACAAAATAAAAGCTCCAAATGAGCATATTCATTTGGAGTCACACATTTATTGTATCCATTTCTATATTTTCTATATAAGCATCTGTATTTTCTTCAATATAGTCTACAACCTCTTGAACTATTTTATTTGTTAAAACAGCATCACTGCCACACACCGAAAAACCTATGACAATTGATTTGTGTAAATCTTGATTTTCTATTTCGCATATAGAAACATTATAATGACTTTTTACTTTACCTACAATACTTCTTACAATCATTCTTTTTTCTTTTAAAGAATGAACCCAATTTGCTCTCAGATATATTTTACAATAAGATACAATCATATATATCGCCTTACCTAATTTCCTTCAGAAAATTTTTACAATATAATTATACCTTACAATATTATGCTTTTTCAATAAAATCACATCTTCTCTATCTAATGCGTACTATAAAGGTAGATAGAGAGGAGTGTGAACATATGAAATGGCTAATCATTTTAGGTTTTGCAATATCATCAAGCATAGATAATTTTGGAGTAGGCATTTCCTATGGTATACGAAATATACGAATAAGTCTTTTTTCCAATACAATTATTGCAGTAATCTCTTTTTTATTTAGCATATCTGGGATATTTTTTGGTAAATGGTTAAACAAAATCCTTCCAGGATCATTACCTATAATTGTAGGAGCATTTCTGCTTTTTATAATAGGACTTAGAATTATTTTGCTGGCTATCCCTCGTAAATCTTTTACCAAAAATATACAACAAGTATCATCAAAGACTACTTCTATAAAAGAAATTTTGGAAAATCCCGAAATTGTAGATTTGGACAAATCCGGAGAAATCAATTTATGGGAAGCAATCCTTTTGGGAATAGCCCTTTCAGCAAATGCTCTGACAAACGGACTAGGAGCAGGGCTTTTGGGTTTTTCTCCCTTTGCTATATCTTTCACTACATCAATTGGAAGCTTTGTTTCTGTATGGACAGGAGTACAATTAGGGACAAAAGTTGCTAATATACGAATAGGCTCTTTTACCATTGGACAATTTGGCACAATTATAAGTGGAGTTATTTTACTTATAATAGCTTATAAAGCCTTGTTCTAATTTTTAGCTTTTACACAATGTTGAAAGATATAACTTCACAGATTGGAATCTCTGCTATAAAAAAGTTTAAGCCGGAAAACCCGGCTTAAACTTTTATCTATTTTGAAAGTCATATACCATTTTTGATATCTGCCTTATTACAGTATAAGCATAAGAGTCGTCAGAACCGTCTACATTATTTGCAAGTACAGTTAATATATATGGCCTTGTAGGATGGAAAACTATCGCTGCATCATTTACTACATTGGACAAATTACCTATTTTGTGTGCAACCTCTATTCCATCTGGTATAGGATAAGATATTCTATCATTATATATGGTATTTTTAAGATAATACATCAATTCTCCTGCAGTATCCGGATGAGCATTTACATAATCTAAAAGATTTTTCATATACATGCTCATATCTCTTGGAGAAGTGACATTGTTACTGTAGGGTATTACATAGGCCCCTAACTTTTCCATAAATTTTATATAATTATCCCTTCCTACAATTCTCATAATCATATTTGATGCTATATTATCACTCTCTTCAATCGAACGTCTTGAAAGCTCTCTTATAGTATAATAACTTCCAACAGGGTCTGCCTGTATAGAACCGGCACCCCCTTCATAGTCAGCTTGAGTGTATTGCACTTTCATATTAGGGTCTATTTTTCCATCGGTTATAAGAGTATAAAGGTAAAAAGTTAAGAGGTACTTTATAAGTGCTTGCCGCAATAAACGAATCATAACCGTTTATTTCAAAAGTTTGCCCTGTATTTAAGTCAATAAAGTAAACTCCGTATTTACCAGGATATTGAGATATTAATGCCTGAATGTTATTTTTAAGTTCTTGATAATTTGTAGCATTGTTCAATTGTTGCGGCACTTCAACAGGCGGATGAGGAATTAAAATCTTTTGCCCAACATATAAACTATCCCCATCATTTAATCCATTTGCATCTATTATATTTTGGACATTCGTTCCATGGCGCTTTGCTATAAAGTATAAGTTGTCACCTGGTTTGACAGAGTAAACTATCGGGTCAGCCCAGGAAACAGTTTCAAGAGCAGCATATGTCTTAGGACCTACAATTCCATCGGGCACAAGATTTTTGGACCTTTGAAAGTCTAAAACTCCATTTAATGTCATTTTACCAAATATGCCGTCAACAGTACCTGTATCAAATCCCGCTTTATTTAACATAGCTTGTAATTCTTCTACATCAGTCCCATACGTCCCGCTATATAAAAGCCTTGACCCAAAAGTGAATTTTGGAAGATTTCTTGCATACGAAAATATAGGTATCAATACAACAATAGCAATAATAAGAATCCATGAAAGTATCTTTTTTATATTCTTCAATTTTATCCCCCCCATTCAACTCCATATTATATTGTATATAATATCATATTTCAATAAATATATATATCCATATATACCAATTTATATATATGTTTTTATAAATAAAAAGTTTCTTAATGGGAATATTAAATATGAGGTGATTTAAAAATGCGCTCAATGTGGAAAGGAGCAATAAGTTTTGGTCTTGTAAGTATACCCATAAAACTGTATACCGCTACAGAAGACCATGCCATACATTTTAGGCAACTCCACAAAGAATGTAAATCCCCCATAAAATATGAAAAAATTTGCCCTGTATGTAATAGACCCGTTTCAGATGAGGAAATAGTTCGAGGGTATGAATACGAACCAGGTAAATTTGTCATTATAGATGATGAAGATTTGGAAAGGATACCTATGCCAACAGTTAAAACCATTGATATAGTAGATTTTACCGATATAGGACAAATAGACCCCATATATTATGATAAAACATATTTCATTGTACCCGAAGATATTGGTACAAAGCCTTATGTACTTTTAAGAGATTCTATGAAAGAAACAAAACGAGTTGCAATAGCGAAAGTGGTAATTAGGTCAAAGCAAAACCTCGCATGCATACGAGTGTATGAGGAAAAATACATGGTCATGGAAACAATGCATTTTCCTGATGAAATAAAAAACACAAATCAGCTTCCTCCCTTAAGAGAAGTCAGCTTACAGGAAAATGAAATAAAAATGGCCAAACAACTTATTGATACTTTGACCTCCGACTTTAAACCCGAAAAATATGATGATAGCTACAGAAAAACGTTAATCGAAATGATTGAGTCAAAGATACAGGACAAAGATATAGAAATTCCTCAAAAAGCACTTGAAGCTGATAATGTTCTTGATTTAGTAAGTGCATTAAAAGCGAGTATTGAATCTGTAAAGAATGAAGAAAAAGCAAAAAAAGGACGCAAAAGAAAAGGCGCATAAAGGAAGATTGAATATGTCTATGATAGAAGAAAAAATATCACCTATGCTGGCATCCAGCAGTGACCCTTTTGATAGCCCCGAATGGATATATGAAATCAAATGGGATGGTTCAAGGACTATTGCCTTTCTTTCAAATAAAACAAGACTTCAAGATAGAAGGCTTGTTGATATAACCCACCAGTTTCCGGATTTGGCATTACTTTATAAGCAAATAAAAGCAAAAGAAGCAATACTTGACGGTGAACTTGTAGTTTTAAAAAACGGCAAGCCCAGTTACAAAAGCATTATGTCGAGAAAGCATCAACAAAATTTAGTAAAAATAAATCTTTTAAGCAAGATAATGCCCGTAATTTTCATAACATGGGATATATTATACTTAAACGGCAAGTCTCTTGTAGAATTGCCACTTATAGAGAGAAAAGATATCCTTAGAAAAACAGTTAAAGAAAATGAGATCATAAAAATATCAGATTTTATATTTGAACATGGAAAAATGCTTTTTGAAGAGACAGGCAAAAGAGGACTTGAAGGAATTGTTGCCAAAAAAGCAGATTCAAAATATTTAATAGGAAAAAGGAGTAAACTCTGGCTTAAGTCAAAACATTTTATTGTAATAAATGCTGTTATTATAGGGTACAGAACTGACAAAACAGCCCTCATACTGGGGCTTTACGATGAGGAAAATAATTTAATAAACATAGGAAGTTGTGAATCAGGCCTATCCCAGAAGGAATTAAAAGCATTCTATGAAGTTGCCAAGGAGATAAAAGCCCCAGATAATTATTATAACTTTAAAGAAAAAAATGTGCAGTGGTTAAAACCCCTACTGACATGTAAAGTGAGATTTATGGAATGGTCTGAAAACATGAAGATGAGGACACCTTCTTTTATCCAATTTGAGTATAATGTAAAGCCAGAAGAGTGCAGGTTTGAATAACCTCACTTCAAAAATTTGATATAAACTTCCCTTCTCCTTGGACCATCAAACTCACAAAAGTAAATACCCTGCCAAGTTCCTAAAAGTGGCCTTCCATTTTCAATAATGAGAGTTACTGAACTTCCCATAAGAGACGCCTTTATATGCGCATCAGAATTGCCTTCCATGTGTTTAAAACGTATATTAGGAATTATTCTTTCTAAAGCCGCCATTATATCTTCTCTTACAGTTGGATCCGCATTTTCGTTTATTGTAATTCCCGCTGTTGTATGAGGCACAAAGATAACACAAGCCCCATCAACAATACCAGATTTCTTAATTTCTTGCATCACTATATCAGTAATATCCACCATCACTTCTCTTGCCGATGTATTTATCTCCAGAACAGCCATAAGAACTCCTCCATTTTTGTTTTCTGGATTTGCTTTTTATAATAGCAAATTGTTTAATGGCATGTCAACATGCCTTTAAATATTATTAGTTCATAAATTCACAATTATTTTTTAACTTATTAAAATTCCCTTTCCTTATAAAATATTAGAAGATAACAAAAAAGGTTGAAAAGGAACTTTCATTGTCCTTTCTGTTAATTTAAAAAAAACCCTTTCCATTTCCAATCCTTCAACCCCGCATAAAATCTACATGTCATTTTCTGGGAGGTAATAAAGTTTTTCCGTGAAGCAACTATATTTCTACTAAAATTCCCCATACACCTTTCAAATTTGTGCGAAAAAAGTCTTTCCAAATGGGGCAGGGTCAAGGATGAAAGGAAAAAAGGGATAAGTGGCGTAAATCCCGAATTTTTCGAGGCTTTACCACTTATCCCTTTGTTATTCTATAAAGACTTAATCCTTAATCCTTTTCCCTTTCTCCTTCCCAAACGGAACCACTTTTTTCGCATGGGGAAAAGGTATAAATGAGAAATACACAACTCTTCAGCCTTTTGACCTCCATTACTCTACAGTTACTGACTTTGCAAGATTACGCGGTTTATCTACGTCACATCCTTTTTCTACTGCCATATAATATGCTAAAAGTTGCAAAGGCACAACTGTCAATACTGGAGTAAGCTCTTTAAGCGTTTCAGGTATATATATTACTTTATCTACAACGCCCTCCAGCTGCAAATTACCTTGCTTTGCAAAGGCGACTAAAAAACCACCTCTTGCTTTTACTTCTTTTATATTGCTGAGCATCTTTTCAAAAAGGTCCTCTTGGGTCGCAAGAGCTATCACAAGTGTTCCATCTTCTACAAGGGCTAAAGTTCCGTGTTTTAATTCACCAGCCGGATAAGCCTCTGAATGAATATAGGATATTTCTTTGAGTTTTAAAGAACCCTCCATAGCAACGGCATAGTCCAGTCCTCTTCCAATGTAAAAAACGTCTTTTGCGTTGTAATGTTCATAAGCAAATTTTTGAATTGTCTCTTTGTTGTCAAGAAGGTACTGAACTTTTTCTGGCAGCTTCTTTAATTCTGTACAAAGTTCCATAACCTTTGTTTTAGTTATCGTTCCTTTCTTTATTGCAAGGTCCATAGCTATAAGATAGAGGGCTACAAGTTGCGTAGTATAAGCTTTGGTAGAAGCTACAGCAATCTCCGGTCCCGCCCATGTATATAGTACATCATCTGCTTCTCTGGAGACAGAACTTCCAACGACGTTTGTAATGGCTATAACTCTTGACCCCTTTTTCTTAGCCTCTTTTAATGCAGCAATGGTATCTGCTGTCTCTCCTGACTGGCTTATTACAATTGTAAGAGTTCTTTCATTTACTAATGGGTTTCTATATCTAAATTCTGAAGCAACATCTACTTCAACAGGTATTCTCGCAAGATTTTCTATAACGTATTTCCCAACAACACCCGCATGATAAGCTGTTCCACAGGCTACAATAAAAATTTTATCTATCTTTTCAAGGTCTTCTTTTGTAATTTTTACATCGTCTAAAACTATTTCTGAATCATTGACTATCCTACCTCTTAGAGTATCTTTTATCGCGTTTGGCTGTTCGTGAATTTCTTTTATCATGAAATGTTCATAACCGCCCTTTTCAGCCGCCTCTACATCCCATTTTACTTCAAAAAGCGATTTTTCTACTTGCCTTCCAAACATGTTTATAAACTCTACGCTGTCTTTTCTAATTATGGCAATCTCATTGTCATCAAGAAAATATACACTTCTTGTATGTTTTAATATAGCTGGGATATCAGATGCAATAAAGTTTTCACCATTGCCTATTCCAACTATAAGAGGTGCTTCTTTTCTTGCAGCTACAATCATATCGGGATTGTTTTTGCATAAAACGCCCAAGGCATAAGAACCTTCAATTCTGTCTAAAACTTTTTTCACTGCCTCTACTATATCGCCATTGTAATAATACTCCAGCAAATTTGCTACAACTTCTGTATCAGTCTCAGACTTAAAAGTATAGCCTTCTTCCAATAGCCATTTTTTAAGTGGCAGATAGTTTTCAATTATGCCATTGTGAACTACTGCAATCAATCCTGATTGGGATAAATGGGGATGGGAGTTGGTGTCAGATGGTTCTCCATGGGTAGCCCACCTTGTGTGTCCTATCCCTATGGTACCTGCCATACTATCTTTTTCAACCAGCTCTTTTAGGACATTTAATCTTCCCTTTGCTTTCTTTATATTTATATTGCCATCATTTAAAATGGCAATTCCTGCCGAATCATAGCCTCTATACTCTAATTTTGTCAATCCATCTAAAAGTATTGGCGTCGCCTGTTTATCGCCAATATATCCTACAATTCCACACATACTCGGTCTCCTCTCACTTTTGTAATAAAGATTCCTCCCTGCCCAGACTGCTTTATGCCACAGTCGCCTGTGGTTTTACCAGTCTTTTATCGGTCGCAGGGAAACCGCAGGGCACCCGCCGATAACTCGATAAACCCTGTCCTCGTCAGCTTAAAGTGTACACTTTAAGCCCAGGCGCTTTTTAAAGTTTTAGCTTTTACCTACCTGCTCTTTTTCAATAAGCATCCCCCCTTTCAAATAATACCTTTCGCACTTTTATTTAATTTAATTTTCTTTCTATTAACTCGGCAAGTTCTTTTGCCATTTGACTAATTTTATTATAATCTTTTCCTTCTACCATAACTCTCACAAGGGGCTCAGTACCTGATGGTCTTATAAGTACTCGACCTTCTCCTTTCATTTCCCTTTCTAAATTTTTAATTTCCCTTTTTATTTCTTCATCCTCCAAATAGGCATTTTTTAACTCATTTTTTACTTTTGCGTTTATAAGAACTTGTGGGTAAGTAACCATACAGGCAGCTAATTCTGACAATTTTTTCCCACTTTCTTTTAAAATAGAACAAAGTTTTAAAGCCGTAATTTCCCCATCTCCAGTAGTATTGTCATCAAGGAAAATAATATGACCCGATTGTTCTCCACCAATAGAATATCTACCTTTTATCATCTCTTCCAAAACATATCTATCGCCTACTTTTGTTCTTATGAGATTAATCCCTTGCTCTTTAAGTGCAATCTCAAAACCGATATTGCTCATAACTGTTGCTACAACTGTGTTATTTTTTAATCTACCTTTTTTCTTTAAATCTATAGCACATATTGCCATTATGTGGTCTCCATCAATAACATTTCCTTTTTCATCAACTGCAATAAGTCTGTCAGCATCTCCATCAAAGGCTAAACCTATATCGGCCCCATTTTTTATCACAAGTTGTTGCAATTTTTCAGGATGAGTAGAACCACAATTGACATTTATCTTATCCCCTATAGGTTCTGCTCCATACAATATAACCTCTGCACCCAATTCCTTAAACAAAATTGGCGCCACTGTGCTGCTGGCTCCATAAGCACAATCAATTACAATTTTCATTTCTTTTAAATCCCCATCAATTGTAGATTTTAAAAACTCTATGTAATCTCTATGAGAATTTGTGTATTCTTTCCTGGTACCTATTCCCGTCCCAATAGGAGAAGGCAACTCAATTTTTTCTTTTATTATATTTTCTATTCTATCTTCTACTTCATCTGGCAATTTATACCCATCTTTATCAAAAAATTTTATCCCATTGTACTCTACGGGATTATGAGATGCCGATATCATAACTCCAGCATCTGCTTGATATAATCGGGTAAGGTAAGCTACCGTTGGTGTAGGAATTATCCCCACACTTATGACCTCTGCCCCTACAGAGGTAAGGCCTGCAGTTAAGGCGCATTCCAACATATCACCAGATATACGACTGTCTTTACCAACCACAACCTTAGGTCTATGAGTCCCCTGAGTCAACACATAAGCCCCTGCTCTTCCTAGTTCAAAAGCAAGTTGTGGAGTCAAATCATAATTAGCTATACCTCTAACACCATCTGTACCAAACAACCTTGCCATTTTCTATCTCCTCTCAATAAATCATACGATAATATTTTATCACAGTGAAAACTACATTTCAATTTACACTATTTCTCCAACATTGTTAATATATTTTGCATGACTTTGTCTCTCAATTCAACAATTTCCATCTTTATATCAATATTCAGATTTGGGTAAATTGGTTCCCCTATTTTTAGTTCAATTTTTCCCCTAAATTTGGGAAAATATTTGCCAAAAGGTAGTATTTCTCTTGTGCCTTTTATAGCCACTGGCACAATGGGCTTTCCCGATTTATATGCTAGATACATAGCCCCTTCATACATTTTTTCTACTTTGCCAGTTGGCGATATCCTACCTTCTGGAAATAATCCTATTGTGTGTCCTTCTTCTAACCTAGATAATGCTTGTTTTATGGCATTTAAATCAGGCGAATTTTTCTTTATGGGAATTGCTTTATCAATTTTTAAAAAATATTTTAAAAAACGCCTTTTATAAAGTTCAGAACTTGCTAAAAATATAACGGGTCTTTTTACAGAACAGGCTACCACAACTGGATCTAGCAAACTTTGATGGTTTGCAACAAAAATACAAGCTCCCTCAGGTAAATTTTTCTCATATTTTACTTCAAGGGAATAGAATATCTCAAGAATTAATCTAGCAATAAACCGTAAAATTCTATATAACAAAAAATAATACCTCCCTCCTTCATGGCAAGTTCATAAAGTCAGTGCTATAAAATATATTCGCTATAATGTTTGCCAATCCTTCTTTATAATAAAAAAGGAAGGGCGTTTACCCCTCCTCAGTTTATCTCAAGTCCTTTTTTAAATGCATTTATATTTAATTCGACAAATTTTTGTGGCACGTTATTTTTTATTATCTCTTCCCAATCAATGTCTTATAGTCCTAAATATTTAACAAGTACTCCCAAAAGAACTATATTTTGTGCTTTTTGATATTTCCTCAATCAAGTTTTTAGGCTATTCTTCTTTGCCCATGAGTACAGAAAGTATAATACCACGGGCTACTGCTTCATCCTCCATCATTATTTTTTTCATTTAATTTCTCCCCATTTAATTCGCCCTTACCAAGCAGATACTATAGATGCAAAAGCTATAGAATTAAACTTATCTTCGTGGGAATCAGCTCTCGATACTAAGACAATTGGCGCTTTTGCTCCTACCACAATTCCCGCACTTCTTGCCTTGGCAAAGTAAGTAAAGCTTTTACCTAAAGCATTTCCAACTTCTATAAAAGGTACTAATAATATATCTGCATCTCCTGCAACCTCACTTTTTACTCCTTTGTGAATTGCCGCTTCCTTGCTTATGGCAAGGTCAAATGCTAAAGGGCCATCTACTATTCCTTCTATCTCACCTCTTTGGTTCATTTCCTTTAATTTAGCGGCTTCAACAGTAGAAGGCATTTTAGGGTTTACCACTTCTACCGCCGACAAACAGGCTACTTTAGGATTTTCTATTTCTATAGCTTTTGCTACTTTGATAGCATTTTTTAAAATTTGCACTTTCTCTTCTAATGTAGGACTTATATTCATTCCTCCATCGGTTAAAAGTAATAATTTATGATAATTTGGAATTTCGTAAACCATTACATGACTTAATAAACCTTCTCCTCTAATGCCGTATTCGCTGTCAAGAACTGCCTTTAAAAGAGTAGCAGTAGGAACAAGGCCTTTCATCACAAAAGAGGCTCTACCTTCTTTAACTTCTATGACTGCTTTTTTACATTTTTGCACTTCTTCTGCTTCGTCAATTATTTCATAATCCTCTATATTAATATTCAATTCTTTAGATAATGTCTCTATCTTTTCTTTTGAACCTATCAATACAGGCTGTCCTATGCCTTCTTTTTTCGCAGCTTCACAAGCTAAAAGCACTTCACTGTCTTCTGCCCCTGCCACCGTAAATTTTTTATTAACTCCTTTGGCTCTTTCCACAATTTCACTTAATTTTTTCAAATTAGCACCTCCTGTAGAAAAAATAACCTCCGAAGAGGTTATTTTTTAGTTGTAATGAGATTTTTTACTAATTCTGCTCCCTTATTTAAGGCTTTTTCATTTATAGGTATCAAATGCTCCTTACCTTTGCCAAAGACCTCAGGCAGAGCTTTTAACACTGTTTCCAATTTTACAACTTTAGTAGCTTCTATGAAAGCTCCTAACATCACCATGTTAGCAATTTTTAAATTACCCAATTCATTAGCAATATCATTAGCAGGTATTTCATACACTTCTATGTCTTTTCTCTCTGCTTTTCTGTCTACTAATGAAGTATTTATGAATAATTTACCACCTGGTATTACATAAGATTCGTATTTGTCTAAAGAAGGCCTATTCATTACAATTACAGAAGTAGCCTCTGTAATAACCGGAGAGCCTACCTCTTCATCTGATACTGTGACATTGCAGTAGGCTGTTCCTCCTCTCATTTCAGGACCATAAGAAGGAGTCCAAGACACATTTTTTCCCTCAAACATTCCCGCATAGGTAATTATAAGCCCCATTGACAAAACTCCTTGACCACCAAAGCCTGCAAAGATTATTCTTTCTTCCATAATTACTTAACCTCCTCTAAGGTGTTTTTATACACACCCAAAGGGTAATAAGGTTCCATATAATCTTTTATCCAATTTAATGCCTCTATCGGTGTCATACCCCAGTTAGTAGGACAACTAGATAGAACTTCTACCATTGCAAATCCTTTCTTTTGTATTTGAGCTAAAAATGCGTTTTTTATAGCTTTTTTAGCCTGCATTACATGTTTCACATCATAAACCGCTACTCTTTCAATATACGCTGTCCCCTCAAGTGTTGCTAGCATTTCACTCACTCTAATGGGATAACCATTTATTTCTGGCTTTCTTCCGTAAGGAGTAGTAGTTGTTTCCTGACCAATTAATGTAGTAGGAGCCATTTGTCCTCCTGTCATCCCATAGTTAGCATTGTTGACAAAAATAACTGTTATATTTTCTCCCCTTGCAGCCGCATGAACAATCTCTGCCGTTCCAATAGCTGCTAAGTCTCCATCTCCTTGATAAGTAAACACAATTTTATCAGGATGAACTCTCTTTATACCTGTAGCAACTGCTGGAGCCCTTCCATGAGCAGCCTCTTGCATATCGCAATTAAAATACTCATATGCAAATACAGCACATCCTACAGGAGCAACTCCTATTGCTTTATCTAAAACATCTAATTCTTCCATAACTTCAGCTACCAGCCTATGGATTATACCGTGGGTACAACCGGGACAATAATGGAAAGGCGTATCTGTTAATCCCTTTGTTTTTTGAAATACAACAGCCATTATTTCACACCCCCTGCTATTTTCTTAATTTGTTCTAGCATCACAGCTGGTTCTGGTATCATACCACCCGGCCTTCCGTAGAAATAGACCGGTTTTTTGAATTGTACTGCAAGTTTTACATCTTCTACCATTTGTCCCATGCTCATTTCTACAGTCAAATAAGCTTTTGCTGTATCAACTGTCTTTTCAAAAGGCTCTTTCGGGAAAGGCCACAAGGAAATAGGTCTTATTAATCCTACTTTATACCCTTCTCTTCTTGCAATATTCATTACATTCTTTGCTACGCGGGCAATAGTACCATAAGCAACTAAAATAATATCCGCATCTTCGCAATTTATCATTTCATATCTAACTTCATTCTTTTCAGCCTTTGCATATTTTTCAAATAATTCATAATTATATTTCTCTAATACAGGTGGATCGATATATAAAGAATTGATTATGTTTCTATGCTCTCTATTTCCTCTTCCTGTAGTAGCCCACATTTTTTCAGGAATATTCCTTGTCTTTTTCTGAATATTATCAAAATCTACCGGCTCCATCATTTGACCTAACATTCCATCCCCTAATATTACAACAGGGTTTCGATATTCATCTGCAATGTCAAAAGCTTCTTGGACTAAATCTGCCATTTCTTGGATTGTAGAAGGAGCAAGGACAATCAATCTATAATCTCCATGGCCTCCTCCTTTTGTAGATTGAAAGTAATCTCCTTGAGCTCCTTGAATATCCCCTAATCCTGGGCCACCCCTCATTATATTCACAATTACACAAGGTATTTGAGCACCTGCAAGATATGAGATACCCTCTTGCATAAGACTCAAACCAGGGCTGCTGGTGGAAGTCATAACACGAGCTCCTGCTCCACCTGCCCCATATACCATATTTATAGCAGAAACTTCACTTTCTGCTTGTAAAAATACGCCACCTACCTCTGGCATTCTTTTTGCCATGTAAGCCGTAACCTCATTTTGAGGTGTTATAGGATAACCAAAGTAATGTCTACACCCAGCTTGAATAGCTGCTTCCGCTAACGCCTCATTACCTTTCATTAATACCTTAGCCATCTTACTCCCCTCCATTTATTTTATAACTGTTATAACAGTATCAGGACACATCATCGCGCAAAATGCACAACCTATACATTTGTCCATATTTTCAGGCTTAACAGTAGCAGGATGATATCCTTTCACATTTATTTTACTTAAATCCATCTCAATAATATTTTTAGAACAGGCATTAACACACAATTCGCAACCTTTACATAACTCTTCATTAAAAATAACTTTTGCCACATAAATTCCTCCTCTCACATTTTATCCCACGGAGTTTTCATATAAAGGTCAATTGGAAATATTGGATATCCTAAGTCAGGAACTTGGTTGAGTAATTCTCTTTTTACAGTAACCATCTTAATAGGTATCCCTGTAATTTTCGAGACTTCCTCCACCACTTTTTGACCTTTTAAAATATCCTCTACTGTTGTTTCATAAGATAAATGGGTATTGTTTACCAAATGAGTCACTTTAATTTTAGCTGCTTCTTCAATCGATTTAAGATATTCAATTACCGATTTTACATCTTTTGTTAGTGGCCTGTTTACATTAATCACAAATAATACTTCTACATCTTGATCCTTTATTATATGCCGATACTGACCTAATGGAGTTGCTCCTACATCGTCTCCTCCAACATCGAAGACTGCATATTTATCCTTGCTGTATAATGCCCCATAGATGTTACGAGAAATAGCAGGCACATCTGCATTCATATATTTCTCTTCTACTCCTGCTACTCGTATTCCCCACTTATCGAAAAGTTCTTTTCTCACTTCCCTCGACCTAAAATATGGATTTACAATATCTAAATCGACTATTTCTACCTCTTTTCCTGATTCTCTTATAAGCTTAGCATAATTTATCGCAATTTCCGTCTTACCTGTACCGTAATGCCCTACTACAATTGTCAATCTTTTAAAATCCATTATCTATCATCCCTTTAACTATACATTTTAGCTTTTTCTTCACCGCTAAGCACCCGATATGCCCCCTGCGCCAAAGCTAACATCTCATCCTCACCAGGATATACATAAACAGGAGCTATAAATTTTACCCTTTCACTTATCCTTTTTACAAAATCCTCGTTATACGCTATTCCACCTGTAATTCCTATTGCATCTACATGGCCTTTTAAAACCACTGCCATCGCTCCAATTTCCTTAGCTGTCTGATAGGCCATAGCTTCTAAGACCAATTCTGCTTTTTTATCTCCTTCTTCAATTTTTTTATAAACTTCTCTTACATCGTTAGTGCCTAAATGTGCCACTATTCCCCCTTGTCCTATTAACTTCTTTTTCATCTCCTGATAGGTGTATTTACCACTATAACATAATTTTACTAAGTCAAGTACAGGAAGTCCTCCCGCTCTTTCTGGAGAAAAAGGCCCTTCCCCATTTAAAGCATCATTTACATCTACTACTCTGCCGTGTTTATGAGCCCCAATAGATATACCGCCACCTAAATGAGCAATAATTAAATTTACTTCTTCGTATTTTTTGTTTAAATCAGCAGCTAAACGGCGAGCAATTGCTTTTTGATTTAAAGCATGGAATATACTAGATTTTTCAATCTCAGGCATTCCTGTTATTCTTGCTATATCCTCTAATTCATCTACTACTACAGGGTCTACTATATAAGCTGGAATATTGTGTTCTTTAGCTAAAGTATAAGCAATTATACCCCCTAAATTGGAAGCATGTTCTCCTCTTTCAGCCTTCTTTAAATCCTCTATCATTTTTTCATTTACAATATAAGTTCCACTTTCTATTGGCTTTAAAAGTCCGCCTCTCCCTACTATTGCATCAATTTCTGAAAGAGAAATGCCTTTTTCTTTTAACATATTTAAAATCGCCTGAGTTCTAAATTCAAACTGGTCAATAATACTTTTGTATTTGCTAAGTTCTTCAGTACTGTGTCTCAAAGTCTCAGTAAAAACCGGCTCTTTGTCTCTAAACACGGCAACTTTTGTAGATGTAGAACCGGGATTTATTACGAGAATCAAAAACAAAACAATCCCCTCCGTCTATTTCCTCAATTTATATTATATTACACTTCGTTTTACATTAAAGTTTTTTCAAAAATTTATTAATGTTATTTCAAAATTTTAAGGAATGAGCAGGAAGATCCTGCTCATTATTTAACAATATAATTGTCTTTTACGGCAGCAATAGTTTTTATCCTCTCTTCCGCAACTCTGTCAGCTGCAACATATGTCGGAATGTTCTCTTCTTTGGACTTCTGTATCACCTTTTTCACTGTATCAAATATCATTGAAACCTTTCTCATAGCCCTATCTCTGTTATAACCAGAAGGATTGAGCTCATCAGCTACATTTATAACTCCACCCGCATTTATGATATAATCCGGAACATAGAGTATCCCTTTCTCCTGCAGTATGTCTCCATGCCTTTCTTCTTTTAACTGGTTATTAGCTGAACCTGCTACTATCTTGCACTTAAGCTGTGGAATTGTCTCATCGTTTATTATCGCTCCTAAAGCACAAGGCGCAAATATGTCACACTCTACTCCGTATATCTCATCTGGTTTTACATATTCGGCTTTGAATTCTTCCACTGCTCTTTTTACATTGTCCTCAAATATGTCTGTCACAATTAGCTTTGCTCCTGCTTCATATAGGTGCTTTGCTAAATTGTATCCTACATTTCCTACTCCTTGTATTGCAATTCTCATGCCTTTAAGATCTGAAGTACCAAAAACTTCTTCGCTTGCTGCTTGTATTCCTCTAAATACCCCATATGCTGTAAAAGGAGATGGGTCACCACTGGTTTCAGCCAGCCCTGCAACGTATTTTGTCTCATAACGTATATATTCCATATCTTTTAAGTTTGTTCCCACGTCCTCAGCAGTTATATATCTTCCTTTAAGGGACTCTATATACCTTCCAAGACTTCTAAACAATGCTTCTGATTTGTCTTTTCTCGGATTTCCAATTACAACTGTTTTGCCACCACCTAAGTTTAAACCAGCAGCAGCATTTTTGTAAGTCATTCCCCTTGCAAGCCTTAATGCATCGTTTATTGCATCCTCTTCTGAGTCATAAGTCCACATCCTACATCCGCCTAAAGCAGGACCTAAAGTTGTGTCATGAATTGCAATTATCGCCTTAAGACCTGAAGTCTTGTCATGGCATAAAATCACATTTTCATAATCTTTAGTTTCCATTATGTCAAATATTTTCATAAATATCTTCCCCCCTCTTTAATAATCAAACATTAGAAGCAAGAGATGCCAACATTATAGAGTTAAATTTAGCTTCACTGGAGTCTGCCCTTGAAGTCAAGACAATCGGCCTTTTTGCCCCCATTATTATCCCTGCTATCCTTCTTTCTGCTATATAGGTTATAGCTTTATACAGCATATTACCAGCTTCAATATCTGGAACTAAAAGAATGTCAGCATTACCTGCAACAGGGCTTATTATCCCTTTATGCCGCGCTGCTTCTACTGATAAAGCATTATCAAGAGCCAACGGCCCATCTATTATAGCCCCTTTGATTTGACCTCTTTCACTCATTTTTGAAAGTATTGCTGCATCTAATGTAGCTTGCATATCAGGATTAACTGTTTCGACAGCTCCTAAAACTGCAACCCTTGGAGCATCAATTCCAATTTGCCTTGCAACGTCTACTGCATTTAAAATTATGTCTATTTTCACTTTCAAATCAGGGGCAATGTTCATTGCCGCATCTGTCAAAAGTATAAGCCTGTTATAAGGAGACTCAAAAACAGCCACATGGCTTAACGTTCTACCAGTTCGAAGACCAATTTCCTTATCTAAAACAACCCTTAATATCTCCGCCGTCTGTACAAGGCCTTTCATCAATATGTCCGCTTTGCCTTCACTCACAATCTTTACAGCTTCGCGACAAGCTTCTAAGTTATTTTTTGTATCTATTATTTCGTGCTCTTTTAAAGGCATTAATATTGAAGATGCTATCCTTTCTATTTTTTCTTTATCACCAACTAATATGGCTTTTACTATGCCTCTTTCATGAGCTTCTTTAATCGCTTCCAATACATCTTCATCGGCTGCCTGCGCTACTGCTATTGTTTTAGGCGGTAAATCTTTTACATAGTTATACATTTCTTCAAATGTTCTCATATCCTACACCTCATCAGCTATAAATCTTGGGCTTTTCAATATTTCTTAAAACCCTTAATGCACCATCTCTTAAGGCTTCCATTTCATCTCCCCCTGGATAAAGAGTTATCGGTGCAATAAAGCTGGTCATATCAATGATTATCTCTATTAGTCGTTTAGAATAAGCAAGTCCACCAGTTAAAATAATTGATTTTACGTCCCCCTTTAATACTGCCGCCATTCTGCCAATTTCCTTTGCAATTTGATAAGCCATAGCTTCAAAAACTAATTTAGCTTTTTTATCACCATTTTGTATGCATCTTTCTATTTCTTTCGCATCATTTGTCCTAAGATGGGCTACCATTCCACCCATACCTACAACTTTTTTCTTCATCTCATCAAAACTGTATTTACCAGAATAACAAAGGTCAACAACTTTCATCGATGGCAGGCTGCCTGTCCTCTCAGGAGAAAAGGGCCCCATTTGATTTGCATTATTTACATCTACAATTTTTCCTCCCTTTATCGCCGCTACTGAAATACCTCCTCCCATATGAGCAACAACAAGATTTAAATTCTCCTCATTAATGCTATTTTCCCTTGCATATCGATGAACACACGCTTTTATGTTTAAAGCATGAGATTGGCTTTTTCTTGGAAGTTCAGGAAGGCCAGAAATTCTTGCAACATCTTCCATTTCATCAACAGCTACAGGATCTAATGTATAAACGGGAATATTATACTTATCTCCTATAGCTCTTCCAATTAGTCCACCGAGATTTGAAGCATGTTCACCTCCAACTCCCTTTCTCAAATCCTCAAGCATAATATCGTTTACAAGATAAGTACCACTTTGGACCGGCTTTATAAGTCCACCTCTTACCACAATTGCAAATATTTCTTTCAAGTTTATGTTGTTTTGCTCTATCCAATCATTTATAGCATTTAACCTTAAATCAAATTGCTCAATGATACTCTTATATTTTTTAAGCGCTTCAATGTCGTGGGCAATCTCTGTTTTTACAATTTCTCTTTCCTCTTCATACAACGCCACTTTAGTAGAAGTAGAACCCGGATTGATAACTAAAACTTTCAACAGGTTCACCTGCCCTTCTTAATACATAATATGAAGTTCTATTACAATTTTTGAGCGTTATTAAAAATTTTTTAACCTTACAATATTTTAATTCTACATATTTGTCAAAAATCCTTCTCTTAAATTAAAATTTTTTTATAAAGACTTTATATTTTGTGGAATTGATAGATTTTTAGCAAAATTAACAGGCGGGAAGTACCCGCCTATTGAATATTAACAGTTACTTTGTCAGGTTTAATCCTAATTATTTGCAAGTTCAAGTTAGTATTTATATTTACAGTTAAAGAATGATCACCCATTGGCAGATTGGTTACGTCTATATATGCGTTAAAATCGGAAGCTTTCGCTCCATTAACTACACTTTCTGGGCCAGATATAGTAATGACTAAATCTGGATTTTGAATTACAACATTTTTGTTGTCTGCTCCTCGTATATCTATATTGCTTATAGTAATCTCTTTAGTCGCTATTTTTTGTATATCCACATATACTTTTACATTAATATCACTTTTAACAAGTTTCACACCATCTGGCAAATCAAAAGGTACATTTTCAGTGACAGGTTCATTTTTCCCAGAAATATCGATTTGCTTAGTACTTATAGATTTTATCGTATTTAGGACAGTCTCATCACCAGTAATATACACGTACTCTGGCAGTACATTTACAGATGCTATCATATATCCTTCCATTGGTTTCCCGAATATTTTAGGAACTACAGGCACACGTATAGATTTATTTACAGGAATATATACTTCAACAAGATTAGGAGTAATAGTAGCGCCTTTTACTTCTTTTCCTTCTCTGTCAACAGCAACCACTGGAACAGAGATTTTTACATCCTCTTTTTTATAAGAAACATTGACCCCAGCTATCACATTTTTTATAAGATTAATTTTACTTTCTGGCCCAATCACTAATACCTCTCCCGGCGTGGGGACAGCAGGTTGCATAGCATAGCCATCCATCACATTGCCAATTACTTTTACAGTAACTGGCATTTGCGTTTTCGCAATATTATCTATTTCTACCTTTATTTCTGATGGATTTATTGAAACTAAGGAGACATTTCTAGGTAATCCTTCTACTGTAACAGGAATGACATTTGTCCCATTAGAATTTACTCTGCTTAAATCTGCAAAAGCTGATATATTCTGGGCTGCTATATTCAGAACATCACTTCGTCTTCCTTTTACTTTTACATTTACCGTATAATTTTTTTCATCTAAAACAATAAGTCCTTTTTTCTCTAAAGTATCGCTATTAATCAATTTGACAGGCACATTGCTTATTTCATAAGGAATTTCTGGATTTTCTTCTCCCATTACATAAAGCCACAGTAAAAAAGCCAATACCAGTGACAGCAATTTTATTGTAAAATCTTTAGTCAGCATGTTTGTTCCCCCATTTTTTCCATACGGGCTTTTTGGTATCTTTTACTTCAAATATGCTCGACAACACCTCTTTTAAAGTTTTTGCATCTAAATGTCTTGAAATCCTGCCATTTTGTGCAAGAGAAATAGTGCCTGTCTCTTCAGAAACGATTATCGCTACCGCATCAGATATTTCAGTAACACCTATTCCCGCTCTATGGCGTGTTCCTAATTCACTACTTAGATTTTGGTTGTCTGTTAAAGGTAAAAAACAACCTGCCGCCATAATCCTATCTCTACGAATTATGACAGCTCCATCGTGTAAGGGCGTATTTGGTATAAAGGTATTTATTAAAAGCTCACTGGAAATTTTAGAATCCATGGCTATGCCAGTTTCAATGAGCTCATTAAGGCCTGTCTCCCTTTCTAAAACAATTAAAGCCCCTATTTTTGAGCGGGACAAAAATTGCACCGCATCGCATATCTCTCCCAAAACCTCTGACATATCTTTTTCCTCTTCATTAAAAAAGAAGAAATTTTTGCCTAAGAACCCGCTCCTACCTAAAGACTCTAATCCACGCCTTAACTCCGGCTGAAAAACAATTAAAAGCGCAATAACTCCTACAGTCATAGCATTTCGCAATATATAATTGACTGTCCTAAGTTGTAGCCATTCGCTCACTTTGGTAATTACAATTAACACAGCAAGCCCTTTAAGCAACTGCTCTGCTCGTGTTTTGTGTATTACCAAAATTAAGCGATACAGGACATAAGCTATTATTAAAATATCTATTACATCGTTAATTCGCATTGTTTTTATGATATCTATAAGTCCATTAAACAAAAAATTCACCTCTCAAGGCTTTGTGGTAAATTGTGTGTACATATTAATTATACAACAAATTTGAATAAAAAATAATTTAAACTGAATTAAATTTTAATTAAAGTGGAAAAATTATTTTAGCAAAAAATAAGGAGGATGAAAATGAATAAAGATAAAATTATAGAAAAAAATATAAGGGAAAAATTAGAAAAGGAAATGGTGTCTTACGGGGTAGATATAAATGTTCGGTGTATCAATGGACATGTAACTTTGTACGGAATAGTAGATAACTTATCCAAAAAAAATCACGCTCAAAAAATAGCAGAAAGCGTGGAAGGTGTAGAAAAAGATGTGTCTCTTGTAAATTTAGTAGTACAAAAGCTGTCTCGTTATGATTTGAGTTTACCTGATTTAGTTATTACAGCAAACAATGGGACAGTAACATTAAGTGGATATGTAAATAATTTAAAAGAAAAAGAATTAGCCAATGAAGCAGCTCAAAGCGTAAATGGGGTAAAAAAAGTAATAAATCATATAAAAATTAGAGAGAAGTCATAGAAGGATATGTTATTCTATGACTTCTACTCTTATATCATTCTTTTCTACTTCTTTTTTCAATGGATTTATCACATCTCCATGAAGTATAACATCCAGAGCAGACCTTAAAGACTTGCCTACTATTATCTCAGTTATATTATTTTCTTTTGCGAATTCTGCCAGCGTTTTTGAGATTTTTTTACCCACCAAAATAGAAACTCTGCCACCCATTTTTTGCGCTAAATCAAAGAGCTCTAGCAATACTTTGTTTTGTTTTAAATCATTAGAGATATCGTTGTTTTTGTTAACGTATACAACACAGAACTCACCATTAGTTTCTTTCGCTCTTTCAGCACCTCTTTCCACAAGCCTGCGGCAGCTTTTCTGCGGGGTCACGCATACCATGATCCTGCTCTTCACGCCAGGCTCGTAACTTAAAACCATTTTAATAAACCCCTTTCAGGTGCATACTTTCCCTTCCAATATTATTATATGTGAATTCTTTACTTTATGTCAAATTTATTAATAAGCCTTATATTCTTTTTAGATGTAACTGGCTTCTTTTCTTTAACCCTTTTATAAATTCTTTATTCTTCCACTGCTACCTACCGTACCAGTATTGTAATCTATAACACTTACAGGAATGTCATGCAAAAGGCAAAATTTCGCTATAGATAACATGCACTCCGCACAATTTTCATCCATTATTCCTTGGGTATCCATAGCAAAATGGTTTTTATTTAAATCCCACAAAATATAAACTTCACTCATCGCGGATACTTGAAATTCTTTCACGTAGAATTCTCTTTTCTTTGCTGATACCTTCCAATGAATCCTTTTAATACTGTCACCATAATTGTACTTTCTTAATTGTGATATATTAGTATAATCTTCAAAAGCTTTATTTTCCGCCTCTATATTTCCTAATTGTTGTCTTGCCTTCAATTCCACATTTATATTATGAATCCTTGGTAGCACTACAAATTTTAATTTAAAATCATATTTTTTTACTACATTAAAAATTCCAAAAGGATCTTTTATTTCTACTTCAAAAGGTCCAAGAAAATATATTCCTCTTTTTGAAATCACAATTTTTTTTTGTACCTTTTTATTTTTAAAAGGCATAAGATACCATTCTTCTGATTTAAATTTAGCATTTAGAGGAGAATAGTCAATAATTTTGAGATTAAAAACAGGAAGAAAACTATTGTTTATCAAAGTTATTTCATAGGCTATCTCTTCTCCAACAGTAATTTCATTTTTATGAGATATAACATGGATATATATAGAATTCTTTATATGCCTTATATACAGGTAATTCAAAAGGATAAAAAATGCAAATTCATAGACAAGCAAATAAAGTATTTTCCCGCCGCTAAAAATGGCAAAGGCAAAAGAAACTATTAGGAGCAATAAAAGAAAAATTTTATTATGCATATCTTTTTATCACCGGCACCTTTGTGGTATCTACAATATTTTTAATAAACATTTTCTCGTCCAATCCTTCAAATCTTTCTTCATTTTTTAAAATGATTCTATGAGATAACACAGGTACCGCTAATTCTTTTACATCATCTGGTAAAACATAATTTCTTCCTTCGCAAAAGGCCTTTGCCTGAGCAGCTCTCATTAAATTTACAGTAGCTCTTGGACTTGCACCTAACCTTATTGCTTTGCTTTTTCTGGTATTAGCAACTAATGTGACAATATAATTTCTGACCAAGTCATCTACATAGACAGACTTTACCTTCATTTGCATTTCCTTTATGTCTTCAGCATCGGCTACTGGAGAAAGAGACTCTAAAGGGTCCTCTTTCTCAAAATTTTTTAAAATCCTCATTTCTTGATATTCATCGGGATAACCTATCTCTAATTTTATCATAAATCTGTCCAATTGAGCTTCTGGCAATCTAAAAGTCCCTTCATATTCAATTGGATTTTGGGTAGCCAATACCATAAAAGGCTTAGGTAAAGAATAAGTAACCCCATCAACAGTTATTTGTCTTTCTTCCATTGCCTCTAAGAGGCTAGATTGAGTCTTAGGAGAAGTTCTGTTGATTTCATCAGCTAAAACTATCTGACTCATTATAGGACCTGCTTTAAATTCAAATTCATTCTTTAATTGATTGTAAATAGTTATGACTATAACATCTGAAGGCAAAAGGTCCGGTGTGAATTGTATTCGTTTAAATTTAAGATTTACTGATTTAGCTAAAGCCTTAACTAAAGAAGTCTTTCCTACACCAGGAACATCCTCAATTAGGACGTGACCTTCAGCCAATAAAGCTATTACCACAAGTTCAATAACTTTTCTCTTCCCTATTATTACTCTTTCTATATTCTCTATAATTTTTTCTACAGCAATATTATCCATTTTTACCTGGTTACCCAAACTGTACAAAACTGCACAGTTTAGATAGCTGGGGTATTTGTAGTCCGCCCTTCAGACTTTCCCAGCCCCAGCAGGCGGTATTTGGGAAAGCCATAGCCCCTGCCCCAAGAAGCAGGGACTCACGCCCTTACGGGTCTCCCCATTTGCCCTGGATTAATAATTCCCTCAGGGCAGAGAAGTCTCTTGGTACCTTCTCAGGAGAGAGTGGCGTTACCACCGCTACCTTGAGAACTTGCCAGAAATTATAGGCACTAAAACTTGTTCCATTCAGAGGTTCTAGCACCCTTCCTGGCTTACTCTCAAGGCTTTGTAAAAATTTTATTGCCTTATCTATTTCCTTTAAATGCTTTTTATTTATATGCTTGTTTCTAACTGTTTTCTTTACATGCTCTTTTAATTCTTCTAATTCATCTACAGTCAATGCATTAAGAAACTTCATATAATTATTTGGCATTTTCTCTTCTTTACCCAATCCTCTTCTTGCTATTACGTAGGCTGCCGCTATATCTTTTGTTATCATATACTGCGGAGAATATTTTAACATTCCTATTATTGATGTATAAGAAGGATTGACTTCTATTACTTCTATCCCTTCTCTTTTTGCTAGTGTTTTTATTTTTGAAAGAAGTGCTCTATAACTAAAGTTATGTCTTATTCTTCTTGATTTTCTCCCTGAAAAGTCTCCTCTTTTACCTTTGTTTTTTATGTCTAATCCCTCAATTACAATTGCTTTTCCTTTTTCTTTTGCTATATTTACTATCTCATGAGCATACTGCCATCTGAAATATTCTTTTTTGTCTTTACTGCCACTTGCAAGCTCTGTCATTGGCATATTCCCATAGCTTATTAGATTCCCTTTTTCATCTGTTTCTGCCCATGATATGTTGTCCGGATATGCATTTACATCTATCCCTATGACTCCTTTTTCTTTTGTTATTTTTATCTCTGGATATTCTTTTTCAATAGCAAAATAGGCATATATATTGCCATTTTTGAGTTTTACTTCTACAGAGTAGGGTATGTTTGATTGGGCAATTTCCTGCAGGAGTTTTCCTCTGCTTTTATTCTTTTTATAACCTGCTTCTATTCTGGCGTATAAGTATTTTCTTTCCCCTACATTTATCCTTAAGAAAGTGCCATTTTCTTTTACTTCTATTCTTGTGTTGAGATTCCCCTTTTTGCTTTTATCTCCTCTTGAATAAAGGTTTCCTTTTCTTCTTTCTTGCCACTTTGTTTTTAGTTTTTTATATTCTTTCCCATTTATATGGCGCTTTTGAAGTTTTTTAAATAAATCTTTCCCTCCAAAAATTACTTTCTTTGGATTATTCCCTAATTCTTTAGAGGATTCTAATGTGCTTCTTGCTTTCATTATTGCATCATCTACGTATCTTGAGTTTAAGTTAAAAATCCCTTGAAGCTCTCTTTTTAGTGTGTTTCTATCATAACCTTCTAAGAGTCTCTTGTATGCAAATCTCATACAGGAAGACCATCTTCTCATTAAATCCAGCACTATTTGTTTGTCATCTTGACTTAAAAAAATAAGTTTAGCCTGTATTACTATCATGTTTTTTACCACCTCTTTTGTCCATAAATTCTTGCTGCAAATGAGGTGACTATTGCTATTAAGTCTTCTGCTAGTTCTTTATTTCATTTACTTCACTTGCTATTTCGGATATGACTTCATACTGACATCCTTGGGAATTAGCATACTCTTCAAGCCTTCTAATTTGATTCTTAAGATATTCTTCTTGTTTCTTTGTGGACACTCTTGCATACAAAACTACTTTAGGTTTTGGTTTTTCTTCCAGCATGCCTAATAACTTCTCTATATCTTTTTTGTACCTTCTTCTTCCTTTTGCTGTTCTAACTGGGGTTATTAATCCTTCCTTTTCCCAGTTTATTAATGTAATTCTGCTTATATCATATAGCTCTTTAACTTTTTTATAGTTAATAACATTTGTCATCATCTAATTGAAATTACATCATTTTTTACTATTAATTTCAACTGTTTTTACCCCACCATATATTCAAATTATTTTTAGAATTTCTAACATATCATTTATGACATAATCCGGTTTTGCTTCCTCTAAGAGATTAAACGGCAAGATTGTCCATTTAACAGCCGCACTTTTTACTCCAGCATTAGAAGCACATAATATGTCATAAGGACTGTCTCCCACCATTAAAGTCTCTTCTTTATTAGCATTGAGTAGTTCCAAAGCTTTTAAAATTGGATCCGGATTTGGCTTATGTTTTTCTGTGTCCTCTAATGCCACAATTACCTTAAAATACTTTTCCAAGTCAAAAATCCTTAACCCCCTTATAGCCAATTCTCTCCTCTTAGATGTAACTATACCCATTTTTATACCTTTTTTATGCATAAATTCAAGGGCTTCTTTTACATCTTTTCTTATTTTGGTATATTTATCATGATTAAACTCATTGTATTGTCTATAAGTATCCAGCATCAATTCCCATTTATCTTGGCTAAATCTTTTTAAAGTTATTGGAAGAGGTTCTCCAAAGTAAGGAGTAACGTCTTCCGGTTTTATGATATATCCTAAATGCCGTTCAATTGTGTATTTAAAAGACTCAATAATAAGTTCATTGGTATCAATAATCGTTCCATCTAAATCGAAAAGTACTGTTTTTATCCCCATATTATCTCCCTTCATAAATTCTCTTCTTCTTTTAGTATACAAAAAAAATCACTTCATAACAAGACATGAAGTGAAAAATTTTGCTATTCTGAAACTTTTTGAAAATAATGTATTAAACCTTTATATATTGCCCAAGCAATTTTATATTGATACTTTTCGTCATTTAAAAGCTTTTCCTCTTCTGGATTCGACATAAAGCCACATTCCACAATAACTGCCGGCATTTTAGCGTTTCGCAAAAGGTAATAACTATTAGAACTTTTAGCCATCCTGTCGTTATCAGGATCTAACGTATTTCTTAACTCTTGTTGAATAAGTTCTGCTAATAGTTTACCTTTTTCAGAATTGTTTTGATAAAATACCTGTGCCCCTTTGTATTTAGATTGACTAAAGCTATTTAAATGAATACTAATTAAAACATCTGCTATTACTTCATTTGCTTTTACCACTCTATTTTTTAAATCCTTTGAAAGAGAACTATCTGACAAAGTGTCGTCTTCCCTTGTCATCACTACAATACCACCACTTTCTTCAATAAGTTCTCTTAATTTTTGAGCAATCTCAAGATTTAACTCATCCTCATCTTTTCCATATTTTCCAGGTTTCCCAGGGTCTGGTCCTCCATGTCCCGCATCTATGACAACAACTTTATTCATTATTGGAACAGTTTTAAAAACAGAGATATAATACCCTTTTTTAAAACTATATAACCCTACTATTAAACTTACAATTAGTAAAAACATCATCCACCTTTTAAATACCATGTCCCCATCCCCTTATCTTTTAGTAAAAATTATTCATCTAAAAAAGTTTATATGTCACTTAATAATAAAATCCACATATTATGATTAAAGGAAGGGGGTAAAAATATGGTCACTTTAGAATTCACATACGTAGTACAACCAGGAAACACGGTATTTTCAATTGCTAAAAAATTTAACACCTCAGTTGACGCTATAATCACAAGAAACAACATTATAAATCCATCTTTAATATATCCTGGACAAAGGCTTATCATTCCAGTACAAGGAAGTTATTATACTGTCCAACCTGGAGATACTCTATATCTTATTGCTCAAAAATTTAATGTTCCTTACGAAGCTATCATTTATACAAATAATCTCACATACCCTTATACCATATATCCGGGTCAAAAGCTATTCATCCCTGGAGCAAAAATAATCGCACCACAACCACCACTACCTTCACCACCTCCCGCGCAAAAGCCTTGTCCAACTTATTACACAGTACAGCCAGGAGATACTTTATGGACTATAGCACAAAAATTTGGAGTATCATTGGAGGAGCTAATTAAAGCAAACTATTTAATAAATCCAAATATGATATACCCTGGGCAAATATTAATAATTCCTTGTCCCACATCGCCACCCATTGAATATCCCACACTAAAGATTGGAGATAAAGGACCCTTTGTAGTAAATCTCCAAGCAAGACTAAAATCTTTGGGCTTTGACCCTGGTCCTATTGATGGTATCTTTGGAAGAAAAACAGAAGAAGCCGTAAAAGCGTATCAGCAAAGCAGAGGGCTTCCAGTAACAGGAATTGTCGATAATGTGACATGGAATGCACTCTTGTTTGGAACTCCTCCTGTTACTACCCCTACACCACCAGGAAAAGTTTATATAGTAAAACCTGGTGACACTTTATGGAATATAGCAAAAACCTTCAATACAACAGTAGACGCTATATTAAAGGCAAATCCAGATATTAAAGACCCTAATTTGATTTATCCCGGTCAGAGAATTATAATTTCTACATCTTCACAGGAAGTAGCCTATAACCAAGAAGTACAAGAAATAAATGCAGAACAAGAACAAGAGCAAGAAGAATAAAGTGAAAAATAGTCAGGAAAAATCCTGACTATTTTTTGACGCTGTCTATATATTTTTCTGCTACATAAGCCGCTGTTGCGCCATCTCCAGCAGCCGTTATAACTTGTCTTAAAGATTTATGCCTTATGTCTCCAGCTGCAAAAACTCCAGGTATATTTGTCCTCATATCATCATCTGTCATGATATATCCATATTCATCAAGGTCTACTATGCCTTTCACCAATTCTGTATTAGGAGCATAACCAATAGCTACAAAGACACCATCTACGTTTAGTGTGCTTTCTTCACCTGTTTTAACATTTTTAAGTTTGAGTCTTTCTACTCCATACTCTCCTTCTACATCAACTACTACAGTATCCCAAATAAACTCAATTTTTTCATTTGCGAAGGCTTTTTCCTGTTCAATCTTTGTAGCTCTAAGTTCATTTCTTCTATGAATTATATAGACTTTTTTTGCAAATTTAGTAAGGTATAACGCGTCTTCTACTGCTGTATTTCCTCCGCCTATAACTGCCACTGTGGCATCTCTGTAAAAAGCTCCGTCACAGGTAGCACAGAAGGAGATACCAGCCCCTATAAATCTATCCTCATTTGGAACACCTAACTTTTTAGGTGTAGCGCCCATCGCTAAAATAATAGCTTTTGCTTCATAAGTTTTATTAGAAGTCTTAACTTTCTTTACATCTCCTGTAATATCTAGGCTCTCAACATCTTCATTAACAATCTCAAGGCCGTGTTTTCTCACCTGTGCCTCCATCTTGGCAATAAGGTCAGCACCACTTATCTCTTCATAACCGGGGTAATTTTCTAACTGATAAGTATTTACTATTTGCCCTCCCAGATAAGTTTTTTCAATAAGTACCGTTTTAAGCCTTGACCTTGCAGCATACAATCCAGCAGTAAGTCCCGCAGGACCTCCTCCTAAAATAATTAGATCGTACATAATAAAATCACTCCTCCTTTGAAAATAAAATATAATAATGGAAGCAGTAAAAACACTACTTCCATTATTATATCACAAACTTTTTATATTTACATCATCCCAACGGGTTGTCTAAATTTGTTCCTTGCCTCTTGTATATCCTGAGGTGGAGCCGGTTTGACAGGATACCATCCTCTTTGATTTATAGCATTCCAAACTGTCCTTTGATCTTCTAAAGTAGAATTTAAAAGATTGATATATTCTCTTCTTATGCTTTCATTTGCAGACTCAACTGCTGCATGGCTGAACATTTCTATTGCGAATTTGTAATTGCCCAGTACATTCATCATAATATCCTTGTCACTAATTTGCGTATTTCCATACATATTTTTACACTCCTCCTAACTTAAATGTTTTAGCAAAGAATTGAAATTGTTTTGACATCTATCTGCAAGATTTTGGCATAAAGCTTTAAGCTGTGGGTCTTGACATCTTGAAGCATAATCGTTTAAAGTTTTTGTCATATTTTGTTGTAATGATAAAATATCATCCAAATAAAGTAACTCCTTGTTTGAAAGTTGCATATTTATCCTCCCTTCTTAGATTTCATTTTTAATATGCGCACAAAAATAAAAAATATGCAGAGTTTTTCTGCATATTTTTTATTTTATATACCCTTTCCTTTTTAATTTTTCGATATGTTCTTTAAGTTTTTCTTCAATATTTATATTATACTTTTCCTCCAAGACAAACATCATTGAAACTGCGACTTGAGCAACATCTAAAAGCTCCTCTGAAATTTTTTCCATTATCTCTTTTTCGCTTAAAGTGACATTTTCTCCGTTTAAACCTCTAAATTTTCCTATAGCTTGTGCCAATTCTCCTGCTTCTTCCATTAATTTAAGGGCAGTAGATTCCAGTGAGGGTGTCAAATTATTAAGCTTTGGCAAACTTATTTCTTTAAAACTGGTTTTCATGATTTCATCTCCATCTTTTAAGCTTTTTTTCGCCTTGCCATAAAGGTTGCCAACTGGGGCGCTACTTCCTTAATCAAATCAAGCATCTTAAAAGAAACATTCCGTATATCCCACTGAGCTTCATTAGTGCATCTCAAATTTGCAAAATGATCAAAAGCCCATAAATCCGCATTCATAAGAACCAAGCGTTTGTGTGCATTTGTTACCACGTAAGGACTTACTTCAGGCAATTTTTCTTTTAATTCTATAAATAATTCCTCTGAAGCCTTTATTGCTTCTATTAAAATTTCAGAAGCATTCGCTTTTTCAATATTAGGAGGAATAACAAAGCCATTTTCAATTGTCGGTTCACTGTAATCAAAGACAATAGTTCTATGTCTTAAAAGCTGATGCCAATTGGCTTCACTTATCTTCAGTTGAAATTTAAATCTAACCGATTTAAATGCCTCCATTAAATGGTCAAACTCCCCTATATCTTCAACTGCCTGCTGCAGGATTTTACTTTTCTCCTCTTCGGACATATTCTTCACTGTTTTTCTCGCTGCTTCAAAATTTTTACCTGAATATGTAAACAAAATATGCATAATTACAATATCTACAGGAGAATATTCGCTATCTTTCCCTGTATAATCTATTAAAATGACATCCTCATTTGAATCTGAAAGCTCATCTTCCTTTACAACACTCGCTAAATTCTTTAATCTATCGTGAACTTTTAATTGATAAACAGTAGGAGCTGTATGTCTTAACATACTCGGTGCAATTTTTTCCCCTTGTTCGACTATTCTTTCAGCTAATAACTTCGCCTCTTTAGTAGGATGTACAAAAAGTTTTCGCACTATATCCTGTAAATCTAGGGCATTTAAAGCCACTGCAAAACTTGTCTTAGTAGCTAAAAGAAGGGCATATCTCGCATCTTCAAAGGCAATCTTACTAATCCTATTGTAAAATCTTTCTTCACTTTCTCCCTCTTTTTTCTCTTCTGCCCTAGCTAAATATTCCGTCAAAACTTCTACAAGTTTTTCATAAGCATCATAGGAGTTGTTCCAGACTTTTAAAAACTTTTTTTTCAAATCGGGCTTTTCTTCTAATTCTTGTGGTATCACTACTTTATCTCTTGTAGGCTTTTGATACCTCTGACTCCACTCTATAAAAGCAGGTCTTCTGTTCATAAGCTCAATATCCCCTGACAAAAGCCTCGACACATCTTCCACACACAGGTGCATTAAATGCTGCTCAGCAATAGAAGAATGTCCAAACCTTTCCACCCACTTTTCGTGAAAATCTTTCGCTTTTTGTATTGCTTTTTCTAAAGGTATGTTGTGTTTGGGTATATAGTCAGTTATGTTTAAATCTCCATCTGTCAAAGACTCAAGTATATTAAGCCTCCAGCTGGTGTCTCTTCTACTCACTTTTGAATTTATAGGCGGTATGATAAATTCTGGAAGTGAATGTATAAAATAAACGGGTCCGTATACATCTGTTACAAAATTCTCTAAAAGCCTCTCCTCTTCAAGAGTCAATTTTCTCATTTTCATGTCAAAAACTCCCTTCAAAATCGTAAAATCATCACTTTTTCCACTTTATATTATTATACCATAAAACCTTTTTTAAAAAGGGAAATAAAATCGGTAAGTATAGAACACTCCCAGTTTATAAATCTGTACAGCCCGCCGGCTTTTCCTAAATTTCATAATCAACAATGCACCTCGTTAGCTTCTTCGCTTCTTTTGACAAAAACCGACCTTACTAGGTTTCCTTCCATAGAATAAATTGAGATTTCTGCATCATTTATTCTAAACACTTGACCAATAGCTATGTTTTTCCCTTCATTGCTGGCCAAAATTGATATAAGTCCTCCTATAGTATTTGCCATATTTTCGGGAATATTTACATTTGCTATCTCATTTACCTCCCATATTGGCATACTTGAACTTACTATAGCGCCTTTTTCTGCATGAAGTCTTTCTGGGGTATATATTTTAATAAGTAAAAATAGACCTCCTAGAGCCACAACACCTATCAAGACATCGAGGGTGGTTTTGGCTTCCATAATAATTTTTCGCGCTATAGCGTAAAGAAGAACTTCTACCACGCTTGAAGGAGTGTGCCTAACTAGCATTATAACCAACTCAAGGCCGATTACGAGTAAAAGTATATGACCTAAAAAGGTCCTCAATATCTCATAAGTTTGCAATGGTGGTTGGCTTATAATAAGGTTTAAATACCTTATAAGGTCCAAAAAGCTAATTGCAACCCCGCTAATTATGAATAAAGCCAGCAATGCTTCCAAAAAAAACACTAGCCTCGCAAAATTTTTGGGCAATCGCCACTTGAACTTTTCCCAAAAGTTTAACATAAGGCTCTAACCTCCTCGTTTTTTCAAACTCAATAAGGCTTTAGGTATAATATTAACAGTAAATACAGCAACGGAATTGAGATGCCAAAAAGCGCAATGCTGAGATCTATACTTATAGGAAGATGAATATACCTTTGGACTAAATTACCAAAATAACCGGTAAGTTTGAAAACTGTATTTCTGTATGAAGGCTGTGGTATTAATACAGGTCTTTTTATGTGACCTTTGAACTTCAAATAAACTATAATACCTGTAATAATATCAAATATCGATGCAATTATTTTAGCTGGAGAATATAGATTAATTTCAACATCGCTAGCCGCAATTGGTAAGAATCCAAGGATGATTGTCATAAAAACCAACAAAAACAGCACGAATATCATTATATTAAACTCTTTTTGATTACTCAATGGATTTTTTACCCTGTGTTTTAAGTAAGACTCATAAAAGCAGAAAAAGATCTTGGTTAGATAAGCCGCCGTCAGAATGCCAGAAAGTCTAAAAATTACCTCCACCCAATGAAAAAACATTCCTTGAGTCGAAAGACGTAGAAGTAAATCTTTTGTTAAAATTTTTGCGGTATAACCTATAAATCCCGGGAATCCCGCGAGATTTAGTCCCGCAAGTGCAATTGCTGCCAGCGGGACTAAAGTAAGATTTTTTAGTTGTTTCATTTCATAAGTCTTTAAATATATATACCCAACAACAAGAAACAATGCTGTTTTAGAAAGACCGTGAGCATATATGTGCAAGTAAGGAGCGACCAAAGAATGTGCCCCTGCTAAAATCGTTGCACTAATACTTACAAAAATATATCCTATCTGGCTTATAGTACCATATGCTAAAAGACGCTTGGGGTAATTGTCACACAGAGCCATAAAACCGCCGTATAATGTTGACAAAATTCCTAAAATTATCAGGACCAGCCCTAAATAATGCGAATTTGTATATCGCAAAATCTGCAGAATGCCAAAGACTCCTGATTTCACAAGTACCCCAGAGAGCAAGGCACTGGCTGGAGCCGGCGCTACTGGATGAGCTCTTGGGAGCCAAAAATGAAAAGGCAGGCAACCTGCTTTAATCCCGAATCCTACAAATAATAATACGAGGGCCAAATACCCCTTTAATCCCCCATGTTCTATGACAAGGTTTAATTTTTCAAACTCAAAAGTTCCAACATTATTGTATATTATCAGTATGGCACCTAGAACTGCAAGACCCCCTACAAATGTGGTAAAGATATATAAATTCCCTGACGATAGGGCTTCAGTTGACTCTTGGTGTATAATTAAGAAATAAGAAAATAAAGCCATTAATTCGAAAAAAAAGTAAAAGGTCAAAAGATCTCCAGCTAAAAAAACACATATAACCGACCATAACGTTAGCATGAAAAAGCCCCAGAACCTTGCCCTATTTTCCATATGATGAACATAGCCCGTCAGAAAAAGTGCAACTAAACACCAAATAGAGGTGGAAAAAAGCAGGAATATGCGATTTATATCACCTAAAGTAAACCTAATTGAGTGAAAACCTGTGTTTATACTCAAAAAATCTCCTGTTGGAGTAAATGCTGCAAATAATACACAGATGCAACATATCACTGCGACAAAAATCTCCCCCATCTTATCATTTTTTTTACTGGCAGGCCATATTACCAGCGTACCTATAATTGGGAGTACCAATATAAAAAGTAAGCTCAATGAGCTCATTGTTTTCACTCTCCTTAGAACATGTTCTGCAACAAATATTTTAACAAAAATTTAGGATAAATGCCTAAAAACATGATAACAAAAGTAAATATAAGAATGGAAATCAAACTACCGCCCTTTATCTTTTCAAATTCTAACTTTCTTTCAAAGGATTTATCGCCTGTAAAGGCCTTTACTATGATGGGAAAATAATAACTTAATGTCAAAAGGGCAGATAATATTATAAAAATTAATTGTAAAGGCCTTCCCGATTCTATAGCGGCCATAGCCAAGTGCCACTTTGATAAAAATCCCAAGGTAAAAGGCATCCCCACCAAAGACATGGCACATACAGAAAAGCAAAGAGCTGTCAGCGGCAATTTGTCACTGATTTTTTCTAGTCCTTTTATATCTCTTGTGCCAGTGAATTTGACCATCCAGCCTGCAGCTAAAAACAAACCGCTTTTGGCAAGGGCATGGTTTAATACCTGTAACAATGCTCCTTCAAATCCGTACTGATTATTAAAGCCGAGACCTAAAAAAACATAGCCCATTTGAGATACACTTGAATAAGCTAACCTTCTTTTTATATCGTTTTGAAATCCCGCCAAAACAGCCCCAGAAAATACACCAACATTGCCTAATGCTAAAAGGACCTCCAACAAAATTGAAGTGTATGTATACATTAGACCAAAAACATCGTTTAGCAGGCGTATTATGGCGAAAACATAAACTTTTATAACTAATCCGGACAATAGAGCGCTTGATGTTGTAGGGGCGGCAGAGTGGGCATCGGGGAGCCATATGTGCAAAGGAAAGAGAGCAGATTTCAAGCTAAATCCTGATATTATAAGTACTAAAGATCCAGATATAATCTTCGGAAATACATCCTTAGATTCTAGCAAAACAGATTTTAATGTATCGTAGTGTAAATAACCACCTATATTGTATATGAGGATCAGGCCAAGTAATATAGAGGTAGATGCTATAGAGCTCAATATAAAATATTTAAGAGCAGCTTCCACCGCTTTCTTTTCATTTTTTATAGATATAATTCCACAAGCAGCAATTGTTGTAATTTCTACAAAAACATATAAATTAAAGAGGTCCCTGGTAAAGATTATGCCCAGCATAGCGCCAATTAAAATTGAAACTAGCATAAAATAATATGCTGCCTTTTCTTCTCCTATCTCGTACTTAAAGACTCAAAGCTAACAAGAATTAATAAGGCGCAGCTCAAAAAAAGAGTAGCCATAAAGACCGAAAGTTTATCCGCATAAAGTTCTATACCTATCGGAGGGATCCATCCTCCTATCCAGTACCTAATAGGCCCCATCGATTCGACGTAAAAAAATGTTTTACCTGTTAGAAAAAGCAACAAAGAATATAAAGCAAGACTGAATATGTATAGGCTGCGAAATTTTTTCTTTAACAGAGGAGTTAAAAAAGCATGGCTGAAAAGGGATATTATTAATACAATTGGAATGTGATTCATAACCATTTTCACCCGGACTTATAAATATTATCAATATCTATAGAACCGTAAAAATCGTGAATCTTAGTAATGAGCGTAAGAGCATATGCAGTCTTACTAACTGCAATTACGATTCCTGTTAAGACAAAAGCTGTGGTTAATGGGTTTACATAAACTGTAGGCCCTGGTGTTGATGTTGACATAATTGGTACCTTTCCGTCCTTGATATAGCCAGAAGCCACTATAAATAGAAAAACGGAGGTATCCATAATGTTCATACCAATAACTTTTTTGATTAAATTGGGGCTTGCAAGTATTATATAAAACCCTATGCAAAAAAGAACAAACGCCGCTAAATAATAATAATTATTTAAAATTCCATATAATACCTTCACCTTTCGACCTCCTCAAGAGCAATAAAGTAAAAGAGTATATATATAGTTCCAAATACTTTCATGGCCACCGCTGCGTTTAATAAAAAAATTGAACCTCCGCTAAAAACGCTGCCAGCAACCCCCGTTGGAATCCCTGCAATTTTGTTTGAGAGAAATTGATATCCTGCTAAAACCGAGAAAAGGCCTACTGTAATGTACCACAGCATTGAAAGGCTTTCAATCATTGAAGCCCGGTAATAATCAAGAAAATACTCACAATATTTTTTTCCGTAGCTGAGCATTATTAAAATAAAACCAGCTGCAATGACAACCCCTCCGGAGAAAGCTCCTCCAGGTGAAATATGACCATAAAGAGTTATGTAGATACCGTAAACAAATATAAATGGAAATATTAATTTGCTTACGGTTTTAAGATAAGTGCTTTCAGTATGTCTAAAGTAATATTTTTTTTCGTTTTTTAACATCACAGATACCGCCAGCACAGACGTATAAAGCACAGTGGCTTCACCGAGTGTATCAAAACCTCTGTAATCATAAAGGATTGCAGCAATTGAGCTTAAAACCCCAGTATCGTCTAATACATCGTCGACATATTTTTTTACAACATAGTTATTTAGATAAGAAGTATTTTCTCCACTACCGAAAGGTGGTAATTCCGAATTTACAAAAAGCAAAAGTATAAAAAGCGATACAGAAATAATAAAATAAATATATTTTTTCATATCAATCCCACCGACCACCCATTCTCTTAATTGCAATGACGAACAAAATGGTTGTTATCCCAGCTCCAACGGCTGCTTCTGTAATCGCCAGGTCAGGGGCTTTCAATTCGAGCCAAACAATGGCCATCACGAAACTGTAAATTGAAAATATAACTACAGCTGAGATTATTTCTTTTTTAATGTATACTACCAAGGAGCAGAGAATCAATATCACCAGCAGAAGAAGATTAAAAGCTTCCTCCAACCATCGCATTCTACTTTTCTCCTTCCTCGATGACAAATTTCCCCTGAACAGTCGGCAGCTTATTAATGTACGCTGCTTTCGAAACCAAATGTGCAGCTACTGGATTTGCTATCCAAATCAAAACAACTATAAAAAGGAGTTTCAGGGATTCGATAGAAATACCGTACATCATCGTCAGCGAAAGAGCAACAAGGCCTAAACCTAGGGTATCACATATCGTAGCTGCATGAAGCCGGGAATACAAATCGGGAAGGCGTACTACCCCTACTGTTGAAACAACGAAGAAAAATATTCCCATGTAAAAGGTTATATAAGATAATATCACCATATTAATCACCCTGCTTATGATAACCATCAAAAAATTTGGAAACTGCAATAGCTGCGATAAAGTTTATCAAAGCATATACTACAGCTACGTCAAGAAAAACAGGTTTATTCCTAATATAAGATAAAATAAAAATAAGAGCTACCGTCTTTGTATTGACTATATTTGTTATTACGACTTTTTCAAGAACTCCCTTTCTATTTATGCTGGCCAAAATAGATATTATTATTGTAATACATAGGATTATGCCCCCTAGAGTCTTAAGTATTTCCATTTCCATAAAAAACATCCTCCAACTCCAAAATAACTTTTTCCAGGGGCCATTCCAGCATTTCTTCAGCATTTTGGGAATTTAAAGCATGTATTATAAAAGTATCGTTATAAAAATCTATTGTCAATGTGCCCGGAGTCAACGTTATTGTTGTAGCAGCTATAACCCTTCCAAAATTGGTCTTAAATTTTTTCCGAACTTTTATAATCCTCGGTGAAATCTTCATTTCTCTCGACAGGACAATCCTCGTTACCTGAATTCCTGCCATTAAAATATTTTTTATCAAGTTTACTATATAATTAAAGAATGAGAGAAGAAATTTTATAAGACTTATTTCCTTCATCTTTGAAATATAAAAGAATTTTTTATAAACTTCCATTGCAAAAATACTTGCCAGAAACCCTAAAGATAGATTTATGAAATCTGTTTTTCCAGACGAAGCAAACCAAAAAATGAAAAGAACAGTATAAAAATACATGAGATTCGTCATATTATCATTACCTCAAATATAAATTTTATAGCTTAAGAATATTATACCAATAAAAATAGTATCATAAATAAAAGAACGTATCAAGTATTTTTAGGTTTTTTATTCAATAAGACCTCTCCTTCTACAACCCCAGGGATGGAAATATATAATTACATATATTTCTTTTAAAATAGCTTCCTTTAGTGATTTGACATTGGCCATTCTCCTCTTTTCCGATGTCGGAAAAAACGACAAATCCCACAACACTGAACAACAGCACCACCCGTAATGTAAATAATGAAATAATGTATAGAAGCATTATACTCAAATAATTCCAAAAAAACAATACCCGCCTTAGTCCCCTCTCTTAGAAAGAAATTTCAGGGCGGGAAAATAATATCCTTCTTGCTACGTAAAGACGAGTTACGCGCCCTCTTTTTTAAAAAACTCCCTTGTTAATTTAAAGACTGTTCCGCTCAAACCTATAAGACCAATGAGGTTCGGTACCGCCATAAGGCCGTTTAAAGTATCCGCCAGGTCCCACAGTGCTTCGAGTCCACCCACTGCACCTATTACCACAAAAGGTATCCATATAATTCTGTATATAATCTTTACGCCTACGCCGAAAAGGTACTCGGCAGACTTTTCTCCGTAATAGGACCAGCTGAGCAAGGTTGAAAACGCGAAAAGCAGTATACCTATAGCCACTATAATGCCGCCCGGTCCTGGGAGCCCCTTGTTAAACGCTGCGGTGGTCAACGCAGCGCCGGTAAGTTGCTTGCCAGCCGCATCCACCTCGGCCCATACACCAGTGGTGAGTATTGCAAGGGCGGTTAGCGAACATATAACAATGGTATCCATGAAAACCTCGAAAATTCCCCACAGACCCTGGCGAACCGGATGGTCAGTGGTAGCCGCAGCATGGGCTATAGGAGCGCTACCCAAACCAGCTTCGTTAGAAAAAATACCCCTGGCCACACCATAGCGCATCGCCATCATAACTGTAGCGCCAGCAAATCCGCCAGCGGCAGCCGAACCCGTGAAGGCCTGACTTATTATCATACCGATGGCTGAGGGTAGTTTTGATATATTTAATAAAATTATTATTAAAGCTCCAACAATATAAAAAGCAGCCATAAAGGGCACCAGTTTTTCAGTAACTGCAGCCAGTCTCTTTAAACCCCCAAGAATTACAAGGGCAGTCAATATTGCAAGGGCTACACCGGTATATAACTTCGGGACCCCGAAAGTCGTTTTAAGAGCATGAGCTACTGAATTGGCCTGAACCATATTGCCTATACCAAAAGCAGCTAGTGCACCAAACAGGGCAAAAAGCACCGCTAACCATTTCTGTTTAAGCCCCTTCTCCAGATAATACATAGGCCCACCGGCAAAACTTCCGTCGGGTTTTCTGTCTCTAAAATGAACCGCCAGCACGACTTCACTGAATTTGGTTGCCATGCCGACGAGAGCAGCGATGAGCATCCAAAAAATAGCTCCCGGTCCGCCAAGTGCAATAGCCGTAGCGACACCCGCGATATTGCCGGTTCCAACCGTCGCCGCCAGAGCCGTTGCCAGAGCCTGAAAGGGAGTTATTTCTCCTTCTCCCTTCTGGGACTTTTCAAACATTTTAAACAACGTGTTTTTCATTACATAAGGGAATTTTCTAATCTGTATGAATCCCAGACCTATGGTAAGTATAAGGCCCGTTCCAACGATAAGAATAAGCATAGGTGGACCCCATACTATACCATTGACAGTACTATTGATTTCCAATAATTTGTTCATAATATAACCCCTCTAAACACTCAATTTTTATAAATTTCTTAATTATAAACAAAATTTAACCTAATATTCCCTCTTTCAAAATACATTCATTAGAGATTACAAAACCCCAAAATCCTCACAAATTAAGGGGTTCTGCTATGTATTTTTAAAGGAATTCCTCCTTTTTTGTCGAATTCTTATAATGGAGGAAATCCTTTGAAAACAAAGCTAAACAATTAACGTCCAATTACGATGGACACCCTTGCCTTTGGCTAATGGTTCCCACCGCCATGGCCATAGCGGACTTTCACCGCCTAGCTATCGCCCATGCCGGGCGCACTTAAAAAGCCTTCCCTGCGGCAGGCTTTTTATCTATTTTGCTACCCCTTCTCTTCTGTTCTTTCCTGTAAGCACTCCATATGTTTGAAGTATTAATAGTATAGCCAGGATAAACAGCAGGACGGCAAATAACACCAGTATATAGTTACCAGAAGCAATATTAGATTGAATCAGAAGTACAAGGGCTGTCAAAGTAACTATAAACATAAATATCATAGGGATAATGAGCATTTTATTGTTCCTACCTGCATTGGCAAGCCATGCAGCCACTGCCAGCAGTGCTACCGCTGCGAGGAGCTGGTTAGCCGCACCAAATATAGGCCATATAGCCTTCCAGCTTGTAAATGCAAGTACAATAGAAATAACCACAGTGATTACAGATGCCACATACCTGTCACTAAAGAATTTAGCCACAGGGTTAGAAGATGCCACTGTCTCTCCAGACTCCGATATATTTTCAAAAAACTCCTGGAAGGCAAACCTGCCGAGCCTTGTGGCTGTATCCAGCGTGGTCATGGCAAATGCAGACACAGCAAGGGCAGCAAAGGTCTTTCCTACAACCTGATTTATACCAAAGCTGGCCATGAATGTACCTAATCCATCAGCAAACACATTGGTTGGACCAAACTTAATAAGCTCTGCAAACTTATCTTGAGTAAGATACGCTGCGGTAATTATAGAAATTATGGCTAAGGTGCTCTCTATAAGCATAGAGCCATAGCCTATTAACTTAGCATCCCCTTCTTTGTCCAGCTGTTTTGCTGTGGTGCCGGAGGCCACCAGTGAGTGGAAACCGGATATGGCACCGCATGCTATGGTAATGAACAGCATCGGGAAGAGATACTGCGTACCAACCTTAAAGCTTGTAAACGCTGGAAGTTGAATCCTCGGGTTATAAAGCAGTATACCAACAACACCGCCAATCATCATTCCATAGAGAAGGAAAGAGTTCAAGTAATCCCTTGGCTGCAGGAGTATCCATACAGGCATAACTGATGCAGCTACTATATACACGGCAAGGATGATTATCCATGTGGTCTTAGGCAATGATAACGGGGCTATATAACCTATCCATATAGATAACGCCAAAGCCGCCACACCCAACACGGTACTCAAGCCAAGTGGTGCATTCCTTCTGCATACAGCAAATCCAAATACCACGGCAAATAGTATAAAAAGCAGTGAAGCAGTGGCTGCCTGGGGTGTAGAGACAAAAGTATCAGCCACTATGTTTGTAAAGGCTGCAACTATGAGTACCAGTGTCGACCAGGAAAACAAAAGAAACAACCTCTTTGCTGTCAAGCCAACATTTGCTTGTATGATATCACCTATGGACTTGCCCTTATGCCTCAATGATGCAAGAAGTGAACCAAAATCATGGGCTCCACCTAGGAATATACCGCCTAAAAGAATCCAGAGTGTTGCTGGTACCCATCCAAATATAGCGGCTTGTATAGGTCCGTTTATAGGACCGGCACCGGCTATGGATGCAAAGTGATGGCCCAGAAGGACAGGTGCCTTTGCAGGGACATAGTCCACGCCATCATACTTGGTGTGTGCAGGGGTATTATTGTCTGGCTGCAAACCCCACTGTTTTGCAAGCCAGCCTCCGTAAAAGATATAAGCAAGTACAAAAAGAATAATAGCACTTATCAGTAAAATTATTGCACTCATTTAAATGTTACCTCCCTTTTATTTATAATTGGGCTTTGGCATAGGAATCATAAAATCCTTTATCACCTCTCTTCCCTTCCTGTTTGCCACCACCCTATTGGAAGCAATGTCAACGCCTACAAGTCTTATTTCTCCCCAGCCTTTTATTCCAAATGTGAAGTATCTTGTATACCTGTAATCTTTAATAAATTTCTCCACATTCCTGTTAATGCCTCTATCAGTTACCATTACTCCGGTCAATATGGTGCACATATGCTCCGTATGAGGTTTAATGAGGACTTCAACCTGCTCTTTCAACCATGTGCCAAACTCTGCTGCATCATCAAGTTTTAGATTTTCATAATATTTCACGAGCCTATACTCATGGGTCTCGTATGCATCCAGCACATCTATCAAAAAGTACCTCTCATTCCTCATATGAAACTCTGCATATATATCCAGAAATCTACCGTTTAATTCATAGTCTCTATACACGTCATAGTAAACACTATGTTTCTTTTCCAATAAATCTAAATATTCTTCCTTAACCATTTATATGCACCCCGCAAGATTATTATCTTCTTTATGTATATAGTCTACATAGTTATAGAAATTCCTTCATTATTTTAAAATAAAATTCGGTTTAACCTATTGTCCCTATAGCAAAATCACTTCTCTTTCTTTTTTTTATTATAATCGTATTTAAAGCTCTAATATCCATATTTTAAAACCTAATCATGATAAACCGTAATATCAATTGCTGCATGGTTACGTTATCATTATAGCACATATTCCGATAGTGTCAAGATACTTTTAGGATAATTTTACACTATGATAAAAAACAGCTATCTAAAAAGATAACTGTTTTTCTCATGACTGGTGACCCATCCGCGACTCGAACGCGGGACACCCTGCTTAAAAGGCAGGTGCTCTACCTCCTGAGCTAATGGGTCATATGGTGGAGGGAGATGGATTCGAACCATCGAAGGCGATAGCCAACAGATTTACAGTCTGCCCCCTTTGGCCACTTGGGTATCCCTCCACATTTTTAAGACAATAAAAAGTTTTACTCTAAAACTTTAAGAAAAACCACGTAGCTTATTTTATCATATAGAGCCCTATTTGTAAAGGGCTTTTATGCAACTATTTTTATGTTAAAATATGTGAATGATTCTATAATTTGATTTACTCCTTTCATTAAATTAGCAACAAAGGGCTTTCATCTGGATAAATTTAAAGATGAAAGCCCTTTGATATTTTACTCAACCTCTATCTTTTTGCTATTCTCCCACAAACCGTGTATATTGCAGTAACTTGCCGCATAGATTGTCCCTGATTTTTCAACTTTAAACTTTATTGTCAAGTCGGGTTCTGTAAACACTCCATACTCTCCGTGAGATGTGAAATTGTAATTACCTATCTCAACAGGGAATTTATCTCCTTCACCATGAAAATACACTTTAATCCATTTGATGTGATGTTCTAGCGTATTTGGATGTGGAATTTCTTCTCCTATATTGACTCTTAATTCAACTACCTCTTCTTTTTTGACCTTGTCAGAGATATGTATGACAGGAACGTGTTTTTCTCCTTTCCAATCTCCACTTTGATATAATGAACCAAATTTCTCCATAAATATCCTCCTCACTTTTTATTATTTTTTATTCATCATATCCATGTCTTCTTTTAAGTTCTCTAAATCTTCTTCGTGCTCTATCTCATCTTCTAATATCTCTAAAATTAAATGATATGTCACAGGATCAACATCTTTAAGTTCTGACAACATTTTGTTGTAAACTTCTATAGCACATTGTTCTCCTTTTATATTTTGCTCCAAAATAACTTTAACTTCAGGATTGTCTGGCGTATCATAACCACAATTGGTAAGCTTATACCAATCCTCTGGTTTTAATATAGGTGTTCCACCTAATTGAATGATGCGCTCTGCCAACTTCTCAGCATGGCTTAATTCCTCTCCTGCATGCTCACTTAGTTCAGCAGCTACTGCTCCACTCATTGGCCCTCTTACAACTTTTGCCCCAATCCAATACTGATAATAAGCCAACCATTCATCAGCTAATGCTTTGTTTAAAAATTCAATTATCTTGTTAACCTCTTTTCCCACTATCTCTCTTCCCTTTGTTCCCATATAAACTCTCCTTCCCACATATTTTTAGTTTATTCTTTTATCTTTAGCTTGTGTAAACTGAATTTAAAGCTATCTTCAAATACCGTCTATTTATATTGATACAGCATTTTTTTCTACTACATCCTTGTTTTTCATTATACCACAACTTTATCCCAAAGTCAAAAAGCTCTAAAAATTTTATATTTAACATATATTTAACAAAAAATTATAAACTAACTATTTTCTTTTAAAAGAAAGTCATAAATAATAGTCTTCAAAGTATAAAGTACTAATAATAGATGAAGTAGGTTACTTACCAATAGACACAGATACTTCAAATATATTTTTTCAGCTAATATCTAAAAGGTATGAAAAACATAGTACTATTATTACAACTAATATGCCCTTTTCTAATTGGGCAGAAGTATTTGGATCAGCAACAATAACTAATGCAATATTGGATAGATTACTTCATCATTCGCATGTTATATCAATAAAAGGGCCTTCATATAGATTAAAGTCATAAGTTGAATATTTTAACAGTTCTTCGAATGTATCTTAGTACATTTTTTGTACAAAATTATATTCCACTTTTTGTACAAAAATATATTGACTTTTACACTTCTTCTCAGAATAGCACCTTTGAGCCGGCATGGCATTGCCCTTCTTTGCTTCATGCTTGCTATTTGGGGTTGTGGTTTGACCTCGCAGAAGGCAGAATAATAAGAAGATGTGCACACAATTATTGTGAGAGGCTGTTTTATGCTGATAAACCCAATAAGCGCTTTTGCAGTGAGGAATGTCGAAATAAAGCAAACCGCTTAACGCACTATTACAGGCAAAAAGAAAAAGCCTCCTCATAGAGGCCCGGAATTCCTTTTGCTCTACAGGAGGGAAAAGTCCGCTGCAATTTCAAATGCTGCAAAGCAACTTTGAAACATTTACATCATCAGATTGCAGCGTTTTTGCAGCGAAAACAAGAAAAAACCCATCGATTCACTTTACCGATGGGCTTGGAAACCTTGATTTAACTGGAGCTGGCAGTGGGATTCGAACCCACGACCTGTTGATTACGAATCAACTGCTCTGCCACTGAGCTACGCCAGCAATAACTAAAACCTCCATAAAAAAATTATGGTGCCTCGAAGTGGAATCGAACCACTGACACAGGGATTTTCAGTCCCTTGCTCTACCTACTGAGCTATCGAGGCATAACATAATGGCGACCCAAAAGGGACTTGAACCCTCGACCTCCAGCGTGACAGGCTGGCGCTCTAACCAACTGAGCTATTGGGCCGCATTATTATTTAATTTTATTGAAATGGTGGGCCTTCAGGGATTTGAACCCCGGACCAATCGGTTATGAGCCGACCGCTCTGCCAGCTGAGCTAAAGGCCCATATTTATTTGGTGACCCCGACGGGATTCGAACCCATGTTGCCGCCGTGAAAGGGCGGTGTCTTAACCACTTGACCACGGGGCCACGATTTGGCTCCTCAGGTAGGACTCGAACCTACAGCCTACCGGTTAACAGCCGGTTGCTCCACCATTGAGCTACTGAGGAATATTTTAATTCCGGCAGCGACC